>Ga0335084_10000598_pt1 | contig 31157 bp, 30 predicted proteins | sample Lox_Sample_44_FD_206721 | JGI IMG/M metagenome (GOLD analysis project Ga0335084, IMG submission 206721) | Soil microbial communities from Loxahatchee National Wildlife Refuge, Florida, United States - Lox_Sample_4.4 | ecosystem: Environmental > Terrestrial > Soil > Wetlands | place: USA... | reverse complement strand
CACATTACCGAGTGCGAAAAGTTGCGCGTTGTACTGTGCCACTTCGAGCGCGTCTGTGGAATCATCCACCGCGACAACTTCCGCACTGGGGCGTTCATGGGCGATGCTCAACGCGATCGCGCCGCTTCCCGTACCCAGATCCAGCACGCGAAACGTCTTCCCTCTCCCGGCCTGACGGCCACCCTCTCCCGCACGCGGGAGAGGGTTTGGGGGAGAGGGTATGTGCTGCAAAGCGATCTCGACCAGCAATTCTGTTTCGGGGCGCGGGATCAGTGTTGCGGGAGTCACCTTGAAATTTAGCCCGTAAAACTCGCGCGAGCCCAGCAGATAGGCAATCGGTTCGCCGGCCATACGCCGTTCGAGCAATGGCATGTACCGCGCAAACTGGTCTGCGACGAGCGGCTGTTCAGAGTGGCAGAGGAGGTAGGCACGATTCACTTGCAGCACGGATTGCAGCAGGCATTGCACCTCGATACGCGCGCTGCCGGAATCAAGATTCAGTGCAACTTCCAGTCGCTTGGAGTCGTTACTGAGATAGCTTTGGATAGTTGATCCCATACAACCCTATGGCATAAGTGAGCGAGTACCGTGCAACACCGCAATGCGCCGCCGCAGCCACTTATGCGGCTTCGGACAAGGCGGCGAGCTGTTCTGCCTGATGTTCCGCCATCAGCGCGCCGGTCAGGTCTCCGATGTCGCCGTCCATGATCGCATCCATCTTGTACAGCGTAAGGTTGATGCGGTGATCCGTGACGCGTCCCTGCGGAAAGTTGTAGGTGCGGATGCGCTCGGAGCGGTCGCCGCTGCCCACCAGGCTCTTGCGCGTCGCGGCGGTCTTGGCATTCTGCTCGTGCACCTGCGCGTCCTTGATGCGCGCAGCCAGCACGCGCATCGCCTGGGCCTTGTTCTGGTGTTGCGAACGGCCGTCCTGGCATTCCACCACCACGCCGGTCGGCAGGTGGGTGACGCGCACCGCTGAATCGGTCTTGTTGATGTGTTGTCCGCCCGCGCCGGAGGCGCGGAATGTGTCGATGCGCAGATCGGCGGGATTCAGCACCACGTCGTTGACCTCATCGACTTCCGGCATCACCGCCACGGTACAGGCCGAGGTGTGCACGCGTCCCTGCGTTTCGGTGGCGGGCACGCGTTGCACGCGATGTGCGCCGGATTCGAATTTCAATACCGAGTACGCGCCTTGCCCGATGATGCGCGCGATGATCTCCTTGTAGCCCCCCATTTCTCCCGGGCTTTCCGAGATCACTTCGACCTGCCAGCGCTTGCGCTCGGCAAAGCGCGTATACATGCGGAACAGGTCGCCGGCGAACAGGGCCGCCTCGTCGCCGCCGGTTCCGGCGCGTATCTCCAGGAACACGTTGCGCTCGTCGTTGGGATCCTTGGGCAGCAATTGTCTTTGCAGTTCGCCGTCGAGTTGCGTCAGCCGCTCCTGCCCCTGTTTGATCTCAGCCTCGGCGAATTCGCGCATGTCGGGGTCGGCCAACATTTCCTGAGCGGCGTCAATGTCCGACTGGCAGCTTTGATAGTTGTGATATAGCTCCACGACCGGCTCCAGTTCGGCACGCTCCCGGTTGAGCTTGCGGAAATTGTCCATGCTCTTGGTGGCTTCTTCGGTACTCAGCAGTTGATTGACTTCGAGCAGACGCTCGCTCAACTGAGCGAGCTTGGAGCTGATACTGGGATTCATTCGGCTGATACTTACTCGTCGGTGTTAAGGTGATACAGACGGTGGATCATTTCAAGGAAGGCTTCGCGGTCGCCGCTTTGCGCCTGGTTCAGCGCGTGCGTGGGGGCATGCAGGAACTTGTTGGTCAGGCTGTTGCTCATGGCTTCCAGCACTTTTTCGGGGTTCTCGCCCTTGGCCAGCAGGCGCAGGGCTTTCTCGACTTCGTGGCGGCGATTCCGCTCGGCATGGTCGCGCAGCGCGCGTATGGTGGGCACCGCTTCGCGCGATTCCATCCAGTGCAGGAAATCGGATACGCAGGAATCGATGATGACTTCGGCTTCCCTGACCGCGCCCTGGCGCGCGTCCAGGCCATCCTTGACGACTTCTGCGATGTCGTCCACGGTATACAGGAACACATCGTCCAGTTCGGCGACTTCGGTTTCCACGTCGCGCGGCACCGCCAGATCCACGATGAACATCGGGCGGTGCTTGCGCGCCTTGAGCGCGCTTTCCACCATGCCCTTGCCGAGGATGGGCAGCGGACTGGCGGTGCAGGTGACGATGATATCGTGGTGAGCCAGTTGTTCGGGCAGGTCGGTCAGGGTGATCGCGTGGCCATTGATGCGCCGCGCCAGCGTCTGCGCGCGTTCCAGCGTGCGGTTGGCGACGGTGATGCGCTTGGGTGTGCGCGCCGCGAAATGCACCGCATTGAGTTCGATCATTTCGCCCGCGCCGATGAACAGCACGTTCTGTTCGGCGATGCTCGGGAAGATGCGTTCGGCCATTTTCACCGCGGCGGCGGCCATCGAAACCAGATTCGCGCCGATCTCGGTCTGGGTGCGCACGTCTTTTGCCACGGAGAAGGTGCGCTGGAACAGTTTGTGCAACAGGAAGCCCAGCGTTCCGGCCTGCTCCGCCTGGCGCACCGCCTGCTTCATCTGGCCGAGTATCTGCGGTTCGCCCAGCACCATCGAATCCAGGCCGCTTGCGACCCGGAATGAATGCTTCACGGCCTGTTCGCGCGGCAGGGTGTACAGGTAGGGCTCGATGTCCTTGCGCGACATGTCATGATAGTGCGCCAGCCAATCGATGGCCTGGTCGGGGAACGCGGCGTTGCAATACAGTTCCATGCGGTTGCAGGTGGACAGGATCGCCGCCTCCTTGGCCGCGCCGTTTTCCACCAGGTCGCGCAGGGCGTTTTCCAGCCCGTCCGCATTGAACGCGACCTGTTCCCGCACTTCAAGCGGCGCGGTCTGGTGGTTGATGCCAAAAGTAAAAAGCTGCATCTTCGGGGACTGTAGAACAGTAAGTACTTATATTGCTATGGATTATAGTCGGAACGGCGCCGCAATGCCATCCGCCGCATAGGGGTCAACTCGCATGGAATGCGCGGCTGCAAACTTATCCGGAAGACCAAGCGCTGATGCTGGCACGCCATGCTTCGGAAAACCGATGAGAGCATGATGGTGCGACTGCTTGCCTTTGCGTCATACGCCGATGATGCGCTGGCCTTCGGGCAGTAGTTTGCACCCGGCTCAATAAGCATTGGCCCGCCAGCGCTGCTCCGGAAGACCGTGTTTCAGGAAGAACGCTTTCGCTGCTAGCAGTTGTGGTTCTGTGCCGGAAGCGTAGACATCGAATCGATCCAGATCGGGATGATCCGCGACAATACTGGACAGAGCGGTTTCCATGCCTTCGGATTGTGCATGGGAGATATAGGTGAAATTGTCGAGCGCATCGGCCCATGCCCGGCAAAGATTGTTCTGGTAATGGCCGGAGCCGTCGGCCAGCCAGTGCAGATCCATGGATTCGGCCAGATCCAGCGACATCGCGTGCTGGATCAGGCTTTTGATCGGCGCGAAACCCACACCGAATGCGAGGAAGATGAGCGGTCGCGTGGACGTGTCATCCAGCACGAATTCGCCATAAGGGCCTTCCACCTCTATGCTGTCGTTCGCCTTCAGTGCGCCGAACAGCAGTTCCGAAAATGCATCGTCCGCTTTGCGCAATACCTGGATCTCGATATGGCGTTCTTCGCAGGGGCAACTGGCGATGGCATATTGTCCCTCGGTACCTTGCGCCGACAAGCGGATCGACTGGCCGGCAAGAAAGCGCAGGCGCTGGCTGCGCGGAGCCAGCAGGTGCAAAGCCGCGACCTGCGGATTGAACACTTCCACCGACTTGATCCTTGCATCCAGGAGCTGCACCTGGATGTCCTGCGCACCGGCCACGCCGGCCTCGATCACCACGTCGTTCACGGCCGCGCAGGAACACAACAGAAACACACCGGCATCCTTTTCGGCCTGGCTCAATACATAATCATGCGCGTGGACTTTCTTGATTTCACCCGAGACCAGGCGCGCCCGGCACTCGCCGCAATTTCCGTTGTTGCATCCGTAGTTGAGCGACACCCCGGCGCGCAGCGCGGCCTCCAAAAGCGTGTCATTGCCTTCGACAAAGAACTCGTGGCCGCTGGGTTTGATGGTGACATGAGCCGACATGATTTTAAGTATCCTTTCCTGGGCGATCATCGCCTGAACTTTTTCGGCATCGGGTGGGATCTCGGCCAAATGACGTACGATGAATGCGCGCAACGCATGCAGCGCATGGCGTGTTTCTGCGCTTTGATCTTCCTCGAGCTCGTCGATCTTTTCATCCAGCCACGACAGTACCTGGCTGTAATGCATCAGCAACGCTTTGGTGGCGGCATATTCATTGCCCAGCTCGTACAAACGCGCAGCCAGCACTTCCTTGTCCGGCAAGGCACGTTCGAACACACGCTTTCCGAAAGCCTTTTCCTTGATCTCGGTGACACGGCAAATTTCCGTATCGTCATCCCATTTCGCATCCGGAAAGGCGCGCAGCAGTTCGTTCATCTCGACCATGCCGTCAAAGGTGTCCAGAGTGCCGCTGCGTATCAGTTCCTGAAGCTCATGCCGCGAGATTCCCACCAGCCTGGTGACGCGCGAAAGAGGAAGGAAATGTTTCATGGACGCATCTTAACGTCAGTGCAGATTTTGTGAAACTGCACAATGCGCCCATCTTTCGGCATCGGGATACGCCGTCAAAGTGATTTGGCAGACGATGCGGGGTAAAATGCACTTTTGATCCGCAACCCATCCGACATGTCTATTCAATGGTTTCCCGGCCACATGAACTCGGCGCGCAAAAAAGCCGCCGAGACGATGGAGTTCATCGATGTCGTCATCGAAGTGCTGGACGCGCGCTTGCCCGAGGCCAGCAGCAATCCGCTGATCAGTGAACTGCGTCTGTTGCGCCAGCGTCCATGCCTGAAGATACTCAACAAGGCCGATCTGGCCGATCCGGAAGCCACAAAGGCCTGGCTGGACTTTTACAACAGACAGGCGGGCGTCAAGGCGGTGGCGCTGACCTGCAAAAATGCGAGTGATGCCGCCAAGGTTCCCGGACTGTGCCAGCCGCTCGCGCCGCATCGCAACAGCACCCACAAGCCGCTGCGCATGATGATCATGGGCATCCCCAACGTGGGCAAATCCACGCTGCTGAACATGCTGCTCAAACGCCGTGTCGCCCATGTCGGTGACGAACCCGCCGTGACCAAAATGCAGCAGTGCCACAAACTCAATGACCGCATGACGCTTACCGATTCACCCGGCCTGCTGTGGCCCAGAATCGAAAACCCCGAGGACGGACTCAAGCTCGCTGCCATACACGCGATCGGCCGCAACGCTGTCATCGAGGAAGAAGTCGCAGAATTCCTTGCCGCAACTTTGCTTGAGCGTTATCCCGGATTGCTTGCTGCGCGCTACGCGATAAACGAGCAGAAGACGGATGGCGTGGATGTGATAGCGGCGATCGCGCGGCAGCACGGTTGCCTGCTCAAGGGCCGGGGCGGCGCGCCGGATCTGGAAAAAGCGGCCATGATCCTGCTGACGGATTATCGCGGCGGAAAACTGGGCCGTGTCAGCCTGGAAACTCCGGAGACGAGAGTCTCCATACCGGAACCTTCCGGCGTGCAGCCGGTCTCTCAGTGACTCAGACACATTATCCATCTTGCCAGTATTGCCTCACTACGCACGCGGCGGTCAACGTGATAAAGTTCGATTATCTGGACAAAACCCGAATTCCGGGAAAGGATGGATGTATGAAAAGAACCGTTAGTTACCTGGCTGTTGTCGCCGGCATTGTGATCAGCGCCGGCTTGGCCTACGCCGAAGACGATCACTGCGATGAAAATATGCACGGCCTAACTCACACCAAATCTGCCGGGGCGGGCGATGGCAGTTTGTTCAGCCGACTGGACGCAAACGGCGATGGCGTGATTTCAAAGGCCGAGTTCGATGCATTCAACGCCGCGCATTTCAAGAATCTGGATACCAACCAGGACGGCAATATCTCACCGGATGAATTACGGGCTGCCATGAACCAGGTCCCGCCGAATCAAGGAATGCACAGCGATGGCGCGACCCATCTTGATCAGCGCTTCTATGCGGCCGACCTCAACCATGACGGCGGTTTGGATCGTGCAGAGGCGGTAAATATGCCGATGTTGTCCAAATATTTTGACGAAGTCGATGCCAACAAGGATGGGAAAGTGACCCGCCAGGAATACTTTGACGCGATGCCCTTGCTGCACGGCGTAAAGAAGATGGATGTCACACAAAAAGCACAAACGATGTAGTACTGCGGGCAGTGACAAACGAAAAGGCCAGCGTTAAGCTGGCCTTGTCATATCTGCAATACAACAATAATAGTGGCCGACCCGGGTTGTTCCGGGATTCATAAATCAAGAGGCAACATGACTTCCATCCAAAGCGTGCTGGCCGCATTTTCCATCATCCTGATCGATCTCCTTGGCAGGGCGGGATTGGACAAGGTTTTGGCGCTGGCCGGCGGTCCTGTGATGGTCGCGTTGTGGGCGCAGCTCCAATCAGTGGTCGAATTGGTCGGTGCGGTCACGATAGCAGGGGTGTTGCAGGGGCTGACGGTGCTGATTGCGCAGGTGGACGTGATGCGCGACGAACGCAGTTTGCTGCGCGATGCGCTCAAACTGGGTTTGGGCACATCGCTGGCAGCGGCTCTGTGTGTGGTGCTGGCCGCACCCGAATTGGCTGCCTGGCTTACCCAGAAGAAGATCGGAACGGAGTTGTTCATGCTGGCCGCACTGGCCGGCTGCATCACTGTCGTCCCGGGCACACTCAATGCGTACTGGCTGGGCAAACACAAACAGCAGCGCATGCTGGGGCTGGCGTTGCTGACCAGCACGATATTGATGATCGTGGCCGCTTGCGCGTGGTTCGGATTTTCGCTGCGCGGATTGATGTGGGCGCAAAGTCTAATGCTGGTCATGATCTGCGTGGCCATTTGGTTCCATTTGCGCAAGCTGTCGTTACCGCGTGAAAAGAATGACAGGGACAAGGAATATTTCCGCAAGCTGGTCAGGTTCGTGCCGGTCGGCCTGACGATCGGCATCATGAGTCCGGTCTCGATGTTGCTGGTGCGAGGCATTCTGTCGGGGTCGCTTTCCTGGAGCGATGTGGGATTCCTGCAAGCGTTATGGCGCTCCACCGAGTGGGTAACGGCCTCGGCTTCGGGTGTGCTTTCGCTTATCTTCCTGCCGCGCTTCAGCGCAACTTACGGTTCGGTGCGATTCAAGTCCGAGATGAAAAGCGCCGGCTGGATGGTCCTTGTTCCGGCGGCTGGTTTGTTGCTGCTGATCTTTTACAACCAGCGCATCTTGCTTTCGGCGCTGTATGACGCGCGCTTCGTGGTGAGCGACCAGACTGCCGGGCTCATCATGTTTGGGTGCTGGGTACGCATCGCTTCCTGGGTGCTTCTGTTCGGGCTTTTTTCCGCACATCGCACCGGGCTGATCATGACGGGGGAATTGCTGTCGCTCCCCCTCTTTGCGTTGTTGTTGTGGCTGTTTGCCGACGGGATGACGCTGGAACGTACCGCTATGCTTTATTTGGCCAGCTATCTTGCTTATCTTGGTTTCAATGCCATCGCGTTGAAATACTCGATGCGCGATTTGGCGGCCGCTCATCCACAATCGCAATGATATGGAAAATGAACAAGAGTCTGGCTTGAAATGGTCGGGATAGAATTCGGCTGCTTTGATTTGTTTACTTCACCAGCAGCGTAGCCAGACCGAGCAGCAATCCCATGCTCACTACATCGGTGGCGGTGGTCAGGAAGATGCTCGACGCAGTCGCGGGATCGGTGCCGAAACGTTTGAGCGTCAGCGGTACAAGCGCGCCGGAAATACCACTGATGGTGCAGGCGCCGACCATCGCCAAAAATACCACCGCAGCAAGCAGCAGCGCATGCGGAGTATGTTGTGCGCTTGCCATCGCGAACATCGCGATTCCAGAGACCACGCCGATCGGCGCCCCGTTCATCGCGCCCAGCAACCCTTCCTTGGCGACCAGCTTGCGAGCGTCGCCATGCTTGATCTCACCCAGCGTGATGCCGCGCAGAGTGACGGCGAGCGCCTGGCAGCCGGTGTTTCCGGACTGGCCGGCCAGAACCGGAAGGAATACCGCAAGGATGACGAGCTGGTCTATCGTTCCCTGGAAAAGCGCCACCACGCCGCCCGCAAAAAACGCGGTCAACAGATTCAGCTGCAACCAGGGATGGCGGAAAATGAAACTTCGCAACATGGGTGTCGAGATTCGTTCTTCCTTGTCGACGCCGACCATGCTGCCCGGTTGTGCGGTGACTTCGAAGGCCTCCGCCTCGAAGATCACCTGGCCGCGAACCAGGCCAAGCAGCTTGTCCTGGTCGTCGCACACCGGATAGACCGGATAATGACGGCTGAGTGAAAGCTTCATGGCTTCGGTTAAGGACATGCCAGGTCGGAGCATGAACACATTGCGCAGCATGATGTCGCCGAGCCGTGCCTCGCGCTTGGCAAGCAGAAGGTCGCGCATCGTGACCAGGCCAACGAGCTTGCAATCGGGATCAGTCACATAACCATAGGTGATGAAAGCGACCTTGACCAGTTGATGCAGTTTTTCGATCGCTTCATCCACTGTGGTTTCCGGGCGAAACATCGCATAGGTCGGTTCCATGAAACTGCCGAGCGTTCCCGGCTCGAAAGTACTGTTGCGTTCCCATTGGTGCGCAAGTTCGGGTGAGGCACTGGCGATGATTGCCCGGCGTCGCTCGTCCGGCAACTCGCGCAGGATGTTTTGTGTGAATGAAGGGTTGAGATCGGTGAGCGCTTCGAAGACCAGGGGAGCATCGATCTTTGCCAGCAACTTGGCGGCCTGGTTCGGCGAACAAGTCTTGAGCCTGGCGACCAGTTTGCGTCGCGGATCATTGTTATTCGATTGAGTTTCAGGTGAGACCTTGTTCAGCATTGCCGCCCCCTTGATTGTTTGCCGCTGCACCCAGAGTTCGTATCAGACAAGCGGGTGAAGGTTAACCCGCGCAGGATAGATGGCGCAATAGCCGCGCAGAATACCAGCCAATAGCGAATCGGCCGCATAATTGTGTACAATCTCCCCGGATATGAAATTTCGGCTTTTGCCCGGGAAGCATATTGCCGACGGAACGGCAAACCTGATTGGAATTCGGCGAAATGGACGACAAGGAGTAAGCGATGGCAAAAGTCATGCAAATGGTATGTGCGGTATCGATAGGGGCCATGATTGCCGTACTGGCCGGCTGCGATAACAGCGAGAAAGCCCCGTCCCCGCCCCCGCCCAAGCCGACTTCTTTCGCCATAGGCGGTTCGGTCTCCGGACTTCCCGGCAGCGGACTGGTGCTCCAACTCAACGGAGCCAACGATCTGCCCGTCAGCACCAATGGCAGGTTCAGTTTTCCGAAACCTTTACCCAAGGGCAGCGCCTATTCTGTCACGGTCAAGTCTTCCCCGTCCGTACCGGTCAAACAGACCTGTACGGTAGGCCAGGGCAGCGGCAATGTCGCCGGAGCGGCCATCAACAACGTCACCGTCACTTGTGTTGCCAACAGCTATGCCGTCGGAGGCACGGTGGCGGGACTTTCCGGGAAGGGGCTTGTGCTCCAGCTCAACGGGTCGAACGAACTCGCGATCGCGGGCAACGGCAAGTTTGTCTTCACCGGTGTACGCCTGCCAGATGGGAGCGACTACAGTGTTGCGATCAAGACCACGCCGGCCAGGCAGAAATGCATCATCAAACCGATCAATGCCGCGTTTGACAGGGATACCCTTAACATCGTTTCGGTCACATGCTCAAAAAAGGGCCGCCGCAGATAACCCGCGCGAGGGCTTTGCATCTACCGTGACGGTCTAGTCCTGCGAAGTTGAATTGGTTGCGGCGACTGGAAATAATTCAGATTCGGAACGACCCCCGATTACGCTTCCCTATCAAATAGCCGTACAATAGCACTTTGCGAATTCACTGCTGTGGGGCGGAAGCCTTGAGTAACCGATGAAATTTCCCCTGCCGGAAGAGGACCTGATTCTGGATTGGAAGCGCCGCCTCGTATTCTGGAGCGGTGCGATCAGCGTGGGATTAGTCGCCATCCTGTTTGCCGTTGCTTGCGAACGGGCGAACGGCGTGTTTCACAAGATGCTTTCGATATCGCCTTTTCTGCCTTTGCTGGTCACCCCGCTCGGGCTTGCGCTGATCGTCTACATCACCCGCAAATATTTTCCCGGTTCCCAGGGCAGCGGTATTCCTCAAACCATTGCTTCGCTGGATCCCAAGGAAAGCAGCAAGGTCCGCGAACAGGTTCTATCCTTGCGCGTGACCATGGGGAAAATCGTGCTCACCGTGGTTGGGCTGATGTGCGGAACCTCGGTGGGACGCGAGGGCCCCACGGTGCAGATCGGCGCGTCCATCATGCACAAACTCGGAAGTCTCGCGCGCTTTCCCAAACACGATCTGGAAAAAGGATTGATCCTTGCCGGTGCCGCGGCCGGAGTCGCCGCCGCATTCAATACGCCGCTGGCGGGCATCGTGTTCGCGATCGAGGAAATGAGCCGCTCCTTCGAAGAACACAACAGCACGACCATACTCATGACGGTCATCATTGCGGGGATCGCCTCGCTGGCCCTGCTCGGTAACTATTCCTATTTCGGCCACACCTCGGAAACGCTGGAATGGGGCAGGGAATGGGATGTGGTCGTCATTTGCGGAATCGTCGGAGGGCTGCTGGGCGGAGCGTTCAGCCGCGTGCTGATCGAAGTCAACAAAGGTCTCATCGGGCGATGGGGAGACTGGATACGGGCGAAACCGATCGCATTCGCGGCCGCCTGCGGTCTGGCCCTGGCCCTGGTGGGACTGGCTTCGGGCAACAATACCTACGGCAGCGGATACAGCGAAGCAAAAACGCTGCTCGATGGGAATTCGTCATTGCCGGAAAGTTATGGTTTCCTGAAAATGACGGCCACCATCGTTTCCTATATCAGCGGCATACCCGGCGGAATCATGGCACCCACTCTTTCAGCGGGCGCGGGATTCGGCGCCAATATCGCGCACTTCTTCACTTCCGTGCCGGAAGGCGCGGCCATCATCCTCGGCATGGTCGCCTATTTCTCCGGCGTCACCCAGGCCCCGATCACCGCTTTCGTCATCGTCATGGAAATGACGGACAACCACGAAATGATATTGCCGCTGATGGCCGCGGCATTCATTGCCAAGATATGTTCTCGCGCAGTGTGCCCGACGCCGATATTCCATACGATGGCTCAAAACTTCATCTACAAATTTCCACCGCCCAAGAAGGATATTGGAAGCCAGACTGCGTTCATCAATCGCGAAACCGACTAGGAAAGCGGCAATCAAGTCTGTTCGTGGTGGGTATTTTCCGTTCGTCCCTTCGATGCAACGCGCTGTGCGCGGCACTCAGGGCGAACGTAAAATGTATCGAACCATAACTGGGAATTGATCGGCGCTTCGCCAGGAATGAAGTTGTCCGGATTCTCGGAGTCGATCCGTCTCACCCCATTTACCCGGAAGCCGAACTTCGTTCCGGACGGTTCATCGGATTGGTGCACGACATCGGCAGGAAGAGTATTATTTCAGCCCGAGAAAAATTCCAAGACCTAACATATGGCCTTACCGTGTCCATATCACCAAAGGAGAACATCGTGACCAGAACCAATAATCAAACCACAACCCTGGGCGGAACACCCGTAAAACTGTATGGCGATTTTCCGCAGGTGGGCAAACCCGCGCCATCCTTCTCGCTGGTAAACAAGGACCTTGAGGACATCACGCTGGGCAGTTACGGTAACAAGCGCAAGGTGCTGAACATCGTGCCCAGCCTGGATACGCCGACCTGCCAGAAATCCGCGCGCCGGTTTAACCAGGAAGCCGCCAGTCTGGCCAACACAGTGGTGATCAATATCTCCGCAGACCTGCCATTCGCGATGGCGCGCTTCTGCAGCAGCGAAGGGTTGAACAACGTGGACAATCTGTCCGTGATGCGCGGCCGCGAATTCATGCGCGACTATGGCGTCAAGATCGCGGATGGCCCGTTGGCCGGGTTGACCGCGCGGGCAGTGGTCGTACTGGACGGCAACAACGTGGTGCGCTACACGGAAATGGTCGGTGACATCAAGCAGGAACCGAATTACGAAGCAGCGCTGGCGGCTTTGAAAACCATCTGAACTCTGTTTGAATTGGCGCGATCGGTCGGCCGGATGCAGGAATCGACGTTACTGCGGGTGCGCAAATCTGCAGGATGGCAATCATTTGTAGGAATGGTATGAATGGCTAGAAAATTGCATATCGGCGGAAAGGTCAGTTCCGCCGGATGGGAAGTGCTGAATGTGAATCCGGCGCCTTATGTTGACCATGTGTGCAATGCCAACGATCTTTCGCGGTTCGCCGAAAACACCTTTGCCGAAATCTATGCGTCCCACATCGTCGAGCACCTCGACTATGTCGGCAAGCCGAAAGAGGCTTCCGCCAGGCAGGGGCCGTGGGCATTCGGGCAGCCCGTTCCAAGCGAACTGGAAAATACCCTCATGGAATGGAATCGCGTCCTGGAACCCGGCGGGAAATTATACATCGGTGTTCCGGACCTGGACGTTCTTGCGAAATTGATCATTGATCGGGACAGGCTGACGGTCGACGAACGGTTCTTCATCATGCGCATGATATTCGGAGGTCACCGGGATCAGTTTGATTACCACGTTGTCGGCTTGAACAAAGACTTTCTCACCAAATATTTGAAGACTTCTGGGTTTACAAATATACAAAAGGTGCAAGGGTTCGGCCTTTTTGATGACACGAGTGCATCTTTATTCAAGGGTGTGCCGATCAGTCTGAACATGATCGCAGAAAAACCCGGAATCGCCGGATGAACGATCGGCAGAGTCAATTGTATTTGTTGATGAACAAAGTCTGTGTCGGGTATGCCATTTCGATGTTTTCCCGTTCAAAGGTTTCAAAGATCTCCAGATTGATCGCCTGCTGGACATCCATGTATTTGGCGTAGTCGGCGCCGGTCACGTAGTAAACGAATTCGAAATCCAGGCTGGAATCGCCGAAGGCTGCAAAATGCCCGCGGTCGAAAGTTGCGTCTGGTTGTTTCTGGATGATGGATTTGACGATCTGCGGGATGGTTTTCAATTTATCAGCAGGGGTTTGATAGATCACGCCCAGCTTGAATACCACCCTGCGCCTTTGCATCTTCTTGAAATTATGGACCCGCGAATCGGTCAGATCCTTGTTCGAAAATACCAGTTGTTCGCCGCCGATCGCGCGCAGTCGGGTGGTCTTGATCCCGATCATTTCCACCTCGCCCATTTTGTCGCCGACGATGATGAAATCGCCGATCTGGAATGGCTTGTCGAAAAATATCACGAAGTAACTGAACAGATCGCCTAGTATGGCCTGGGCGGCCAGTGCAACCGCGACACCGCCGATCCCGAGACCGGCAACGACAGCCGAGATCTTGACGCCAAGATTGTCCAGCAAAAACACCAGCGCGATGGCCCAGATCACGAAGTTGAGCAATACGCGAATTCCCTTGAGCTGTTTTTCCCCCCGCTCCAGATTGTCGGTTCTCTTCAGATAGGACCGAAGCCCGAAATGGACCGCGGAAGTGGCCGCCCTTACGGCAAGCACCGTGAACAGGAGGATCGCGGCGATCCTCAGGCTGCTTTTGAATTCCGCCGAGAGGGTAAGCGTGTGCAGCGCGGTGTAAAATGCCGCAGCATAAAGAATCGGAACCAGGAATTTATCAATTGAGTTGACGAGCAGATCGTCGATTGAAGTGGCCGTTGATTCAGCCCATTCCTTCATGCGCCTTAATACGTATTGCTTCAATACGAAGATAACGATCATTCCACCGATAAACAGCGCAAGCGCGGTCAGATAACTCAGTACCGTGTTGCCAAATATGGATTGATCGAATATTTCCTGCATGATTATTTTCATCTCCCAAGAATGCGAATTGCGGCCTTATGATCGCGTGAGGCCCGGCAAGCTGAATATCTGATTGGCAATGACTGCCGGAGAAATCCGTGGCAGCCTGGAGCAATTGTACTCGCCGGGCCGCATTGAATCGAGCCCGCGGTTCGAATTTGAAAGCGTTGAATCTCTGCCGCCTAATCCATCTGGCCGGTATCCGAGTATCTGCAATAGGTCTCGCGGATGAACAGCGTCGCGACTAGTCCCATGAGGGTGAATCCTGCCAGGATGGCGATCCCGGCGCGGTAATCGCCCATCTCCAGCGATGTATCGGCGTGACTCGCATGTGCGCGGTCGATGGCCCATCCCACCAGTGGCTGCATGATCGCAGCGCCGAGGAAGCCGCCGATATTCACCACACTGGTTGCCATGCCGGAAAGCGCGTGCGGATTCACTTCCTTGGCGCAAGCCCAGGTCAAGACAAAACTCGGCGCGGACAGTCCCATCGCAAGGAACAATCCGTAACTCATGATGCTGCTCATCGCCATACCGGACAGCATCGGCAACCAGCACAGGGTATATGCCAGCGCCCCGGCCATCATCACCGGCTTGCGCAGTCCGATGTGATCGGAAAGCTTTCCGATGAAGAAGGCACCGACCGCAAACCCGGCCAGCAGCAAGGTGGTGTGATTGGCGGCGGCAGCTCTGTCCATCCCATACCCGTCGCGCAGAAACGGCACCGCCCACAAACCGGCGAACGTGAACAGCGTGCCCGACAATCCCATGTTCACCCAGAAACCCGGCCAGGTGGCGTGATTTTTCAGGATGACCATCAGCCCGCCATACCAATGTCCGCTGTGCGGCGGATGGGCGGCTTTTCCCTCGATCTCGCGCAAGCTGGGCAGGCCGGCCTTGCCGGGATGATCGCGCACCAGCCACCAGGTCAGTGCCGCCAGAAACAAGGAGAAGCCGCCCACCGCGACGAACGCGGTGTGCCACGAGACATAGCCCAGCACCCATGCCAGCGGTGCCGCGGCAAGCATCGAACCGGCATTGCCGATCAGGATCGTGGCGCCCGTCATCGTGGCGAAATGACGGTCGTGGAACCACGCTGCGTTGAGTTTGAGCATCGAGATGAACATGACCGACACGCCCAGCCCGACCAACACACGGCCGGCCGATGCGGCGGAGATGACGTCGGCCGTGCCGAACAGCAGCGAACCGATGCCCGCGATCACGCCGCCCATCGCGACCACGCGGCGCGGACCCAATGTGTCGACCAGTATGCCGGTGGGAATCTGCATCACCATGTACACATAGAAATACGTCGCCGCCAGCCCGCCCAGTTCCGCGGCACTGGCATGAAACGTCTGTTGCAGATCGGATGAGATCGCCGCGGGAGCAAAGCGGTGGAAGAAGGACAGCACATATGCCAGCCCGACGACGACAAAGGCGGTCCATCGATAACGAAAGAGCTGGTTTGCCTGGTGCTTGTTCAGCATTGATATTTCCCGTGCTTCGCAGGTGCGGCGAAGCATCTCATGGTGATCGCGATACTGGAACCAAAATGCTGCCTAGCCTTTTGATCCGGAAATGCAACCGGTACCGGATTATTGCAGATTTCCGGTTCGTTCATTAAATTGAAACAGTCCCCGGCTAAAGTTCAAGCGTTTTACGCATCGGTAAAACACGCAGGCTGATTCTTCCAACCGACACCATCTACCAAGGAGCAATTCATGAAAGCACTTTTCCTGACCATGGCGCTGGTCGCAGCAGCGACATCCGCCATTGCCGAAGATCGAAACGATTCCGACCGGCCACTCACCGTCGCAGTCTTTGGCGACTGGCCATACAACCAGAACCTGCTGGACAATGCGCCGCTGCTGATCGACTCGGTCAATTCCGACCGCGATGTCAGCCTCGTGATACACGTGGGCGACATTCATTCCGGCAGCATGGCCTGCACCAGTGCCGCCACACTGCCACCGATATCGACCTCGAATCCGGGCTGGAACCAGGGCATCTATTATCAATTCCAGCAATTCAAGGATCCGGTGGTCTATACGCCGGGCGACAATGAATGGACCGACTGTCACAAGAGCAAGGAGAAGAGCAGCGGCTATCCGCTGCAGGAACTGGCAAGCGTACGCAGCCTGTTCTTCGCCAGGCCCGGCCATACCTTGGGTCGGAACGAAAAGATCGTTTCGACTCAGGCCAAAGACTTCGACCCCAGCTATCCGTCCGACGCGCAGTTTGTCGAAAACGTGATGTGGGACGATTCCAGGATCGTGTTCGTCACCATGAACATTCCGGGTTCCAACAACGATACCCTGCCCTGGACGGGTGCCTTCGCAAACCCCGGCGCACAGATGCAGGAAGTTTCCGAACGCAATGCCGCGAACATGCGCTGGTTGAATGCTGCATTCGACCAGGCGAAGAAGGATCACGCACGGGCGGTGGTCATCGCCATTCAGGCTGACATGTGGGATCCGTCCGCACTCCAGCCCGGCGGAGACGGACTGGACCAGTACACTCCCTTCGTGCAGAAGCTGGCCGATCTGAGCGTACAGTTCGGCCGCCCGGTGCTGATATTGAACGGCGATTCGCATGTCTACGGAGCCGATCATCCTCTGGCGGACCCGGCCAGCGCCACCGGCATGATCCACGGCACGCAGGCAGTGCCCAACCTGACGCGCATCACCGTACAGGGTTCCACCAATGCCCCGGCCGAATGGCTCAAGCTGACCATCGACCCGCGCAAGCACGACGTATTCAGCTGGGTGAACATCCCCTATTGCATCGATCCCCTATCCAGCTGCCAGTAAGCGAATCAAGCTGCCGGGGCAGTCCGGATCCGTGAAGGGAAAAGGGACTGCCGCGGCTGCAATCCGGCCGAACTCCAGGACTTCCTGTTCCCTGTTGCCACATTCATTTGGTGATTGTCAAGGCACGACTGACTATGCATGACGGACAGCAAACCTGAAATATCTAAAACAGGTAAGATGGCTCGCTTTTTGATCAGTCTGGCAGGCCGATATCGACCCCTGCCGGATGCGGCGTTTCGAAACCAAATCCATAGGGGCCAATGATGAAAGTACAGGCAAAACTCAGTGAAATTGTGATGCTGTTCGTCGTTATCGCTTTGAGTATCGCGGCGAATCTGTCGGATCGCTTTGGCCTCGAAGATTTCATCAGCCGGAGAATGCTGCTGATCTTGCTCACCGCTACCATTTTCATCGCATTGTTCCACTATTTGCGCTTGATGCTGTTCATCGCGATCCTCACCCTTGCGATCGGTGCAAATCTGCCCGACGAGATCGCGAGAACCTTGGGCATCAGCCCGTTTGTGATGCTGGTTTCGCTGGGACTGCTCGTTGCCGTATCCGTGGTGAGTTATCTGTTCAAGCTGTTGCCGACAGGAATCGAACAACCCAAGATCAATACCGAGGAATCGCGCAAGTCCGTGCTGACCGCGGTAAACAAGGGCGATCTGGTAAACCTGCACCGTTTGCTCAAATTCAACACGGAAATCAACTTCACCCAGGATGGCACGATGCCGGTATTCATCGCCGCGGAAAACGGCTACACCGATGTGATGCAGATACTCGTGCATAACGGCGCGAATTTCAACGTAACGAACGCCGAAGGAAAGACTCCCAAGGATATAGCGCTCGCCAAAGGTTACACTCGCATCGCGGAAATCATCAATCACGCCAGCGAATTCGGCGTCCCGAAAAAATTATAACGGTCTTGTGCATAACAAGGCAGGGTTCAGCCCGATCCGCTCTTCGTGATTGCGCCTGCCCGCCGTTTCACAAGCCCATCAGCAGCAGCCACAGCGGCAACGTCAGCGCGGACAGCAGCGTGCTCAGCATCACCTGCGCGGCGATCGTGTCGCCGTCGCCGCCCATGCGCTTCGCCAGCACGTACGCCATCGTGGACACCGGCAACGCCGCCATCAATACCGGAGTGTGGAAATACACGCCGCTCAACCCGAACGCGGTTCCCAAACCCCATGCGATGGCCGGCAACACCAGCAACTTCACCGATACGCCGTACCACAGCGTGCCGGGATGGCTGTGCAGTCCCTGCATGCGCAGTCCCGCGCCGACCGCGATCAGGCCCATCGGCAGGGATGATTGCGACAACAATCCGAGTGTGGTGTTGAACATGGCTGGCAGCGGAATAGCGGCAAGGCTGAAGGCGATGCCGCCGCCCGTGGCGATGATCAGCGGGTTGAGGAGGATCTCCCTGAGCCAGTGGCTCTCGCTGTGGCGCGCCAGCATCAATACCGAGGCCACGTTGGCGAGCGGCACCATGAAACCCATCAACAATCCGATCGCGGCCAGTCCCTCCTGTCCGTGCAATCCCCCGGCGATCGCGAGCCCGACGTAACTGTTGAACCGGAATGACGATTGGAAGGTGGCCGAGTACACCTTGGACGACGCATGGAGCAGGTATTTCGCGGCGAAGCCCAGCGCCATGCCTGCGCACATGAACAGTGTGGCGACCATCAGCATCGGCGTCGCAGCGCCGAAATCGATCTTGAAATGCGCGAGCGTGTTGAACAGCAGCGCGGGATAGAACAAGTTGTAGATCAGCCGGTCCAGCTGCGGCCAGAAGTCCTCGCGCAGTCCGAACCATTGGCGCATCGCCATGCCCAGCAATATCAGCAGGAAGATCGGGATGATGGTTTGCGCAATAGACATGGTCGTTCAGCACCCGGTTATGAAATTCGCAAGATTGATGCCGACCCCATTGGCGGACAATTCTGCCCGGATCGCTTCAATTATTCCATATCGGCTATGAAAACGCTGTACGGAGGAATAGAATGAAGCCGATTCTTGACGTGCGCCCCGGCTGTTTGTGTATTTTCCGATGTATCGCAGGAGGGCTGGATGGAATTGACCTGGTCGAAGCAGATGAGTGTCGGTAATCAAACGATCGATTCCGAGCACAAGCGGATACTCGATCTCGTCAATCAGGTGGATCGCGTCATCGGCTCGAAAGATATTGTGCTTTTTGCCCGGGCATTTGATCTACTCGAAGCAGCCGCTCGCGCACATTTTAAAAATGAGGAAAAGATCGCGCGAGCGATCGATTACCCGTTCGAAGAACACGATTTGGAACACAAGTATATTCTGGACGAGTTTCAGGCCATCAAGGCATTATTGGCCGCCCATCCGGGCGGGTGGTCCGAAAGTGTCGCCGAATACTACTTCGAGTTTAGAAGCACATGGGCGATCGATCACGTCATGGAAGATGACATGAAGATGAAGAAATACCTGGAAACCTATCCGTACGATTTCAAGCCGGATGATTTGACCGGTTGAAACAGGTGTGATGAAGCGGGGAACGGTCTGGGCTTCGTACCCATGACATCCGCTAAGCTGTTTTCGATGCTGGCTCTGTTGAATCAACAATAAAGGAGGAATAATCATGAATACGAAAATCCACGTCGGCCTTGCCGTTTTGGCGACGGCGTTCTTTACCAGCGGTTGCGTCAGCACCGGCACGTTTGAAAAGATGCAGGCGGACAAGGATCAGCAGATCAAGACGCTGCAGCAGCAGAAGACCTCGCTGGAGCAGGATAACGCAGCGTTGAAGCAACAGAACGCGGCTCAGGCGCAGCAGAGCGCACAGCAAGTCGGATCCCTTGAACAGGAGAAGGCCGCATTGCTCGCAGCCAGCCAGCAGCGGCAGCAGCAGTATGATGCGCTGGTGAAGGATCTGTCGAAGGAAGTCGAGAAGGGTCAGCTCCAGGTCAAGCAGTACCAGAACATGCTGACAGTGGATCTGGCAGAACAGATCTTTTTCGACTCCGGACGGGCGTCTCTGAAGGCGGGCGGCAAGGACGTGCTGAAAAAGGTCGCCGATGCACTGAAAGGGTATGAGAACAAGATCATCCGGGTCGTGGGTTATACCGACAACGTGCCGGTTGCCAAGTCCCTGCAGGCTACCTACCCGACCAACTGGGAACTATCGGTCGCGCGGGCGACCAACGTGGTGCGCTTTCTTCAGGATTCCGGGGTGCCGCCCGAGCGTATGGTGGCAGCCGGCAGGGGTGAATACGATCCCGTGGCCTCGAACGATACGCCGGAAGGGCGCCAGAAGAACCGCCGCATCGAGATCATGCTGATCGACCAGAGCCTGGCGAATGAAATGGCCAAGCCGGCCAACTGACGGACACAACAGCAGCAGCATCGAAGCGACCGGGGTCTGAGCCCCGGTCACCTGCATTCCCAGGTTCCGGGTTCGATTTTCCCGGCGCCACATCAGAACATCGTCTTTCCAGACTTGCCTGATGCGATGGCAAGTTCCCTTTTCGGCTAGGATTTCGCCAGCGCGCGCAATATTTCTTTTAGCAATTGCCAGCAGCGCACAACCGACTCGATCTCCACGCTTTCGCCGGGTGCGTGCGCGCCGCGTATGTCGGGGCCGAACGAGATCATGTCCAGATGCGGATGGCTGGCGGCGAGCAGGCCGCATTCGAGTCCGGCATGGATCACCTGCAAGCTTGCGGGCTGTCCGAACTGTTCGTTATAGACTTGCTGGCAAAGCGCGAGCAGATCCGAGCCCGGGTCCGGCGTCCAGCCAGGGTATGCTCCATCCTTCCATGCTTTCAATTCGTAGCCGCTTGCGTGGGACACCAGCTTGTCGGCCAGCGCATCCGCGCGCGCATCCTGCAGCGAGCGCACCTTGAACGTCGCGCGGAAAATCCCCCGCTCAAGTGCAACCACGCCGAGATTCGACGAGGTGTCGGTCACGCCGGGAAAATCATCGCTGATGAGCGAAACGCCATTCGCGACACTGTCGAGAAAAGCAAGCAAACTTTTCTGCTCGACCGGCGATATGGATGAGCCGGGCCGGGAATCGTGGTGCCTGCACGTGAAGGATACGTTCGCGTCCGCCTCGGCAAACCGGGCTTGCCACGCCCGATTCCGGTGCCGCACCCACTCATCGATGCTCGCGGCTATGGCAACAGGCAGTGCGCAGACGGCGAACGCTTCGCGCGGGATCGCGTTCCGCGCGGTACCGCCCTTCATCTCGATCAGGCGCACATCGGTGTGCGCGGATAGATCGCGCAGCGCTTCAGCCAGCAGCTTGATCGCGTTGCCGCGCCCGAGATGGATATCGATGCCGGAGTGGCCGCCGCGCAGACCGGACACTTCAAAGCGCACCAGCGCATGGCCCGGCGGCACATTTTGCAGTTCGCAATCGTGGCGTACTTCAACGTCCACGCCGCCCGCGCAACCCAGATAGAAATGGCCCCACTCCTCGGTGTCCAGATTGATCAGCGTCTTGCCCTGCAAGGTGCCGGCAGCCAGTCCGCGCGCGCCGTCCATGCCGCATTCCTCGTTGACAGTGAGCAACACTTCCAGCGGCGGATGGGCCAGGCCCGGTTCTTCCAGCGCGGCGAGCGCCAACGCAACACCGATGCCGTTGTCTGCGCCCAAGGTCGTTTCCTCGGCCAATACCCAACCATCGCGCACGGCAACGCGTATCGGGTCGCGTTCGAAATCGTGCCGTGTTCCGGTATTGGCCTGGCATACCATATCGAGATGGCCTTGAATGATCACGCCGGGTGCTGCCTCGCAACCCGGACTCGCGGATTTTTTCAGGATAAGATTGCCTGCGCCATCGGTAATTGCAGTGATGCCGCGTTCCCGCGCCCATCCGCTCAGATGTTCGCGCAGCGCCGCTTCGTGCAGCGACGGACGCGGGATTTCACAAAGTCTCGCGAAGTGGGACCAGACGGATCGGGGTTGTAGGTCCTTCAAGGAAGCGGAATGGTGAGTGGTGTAGTCACGATAGACGGGCTGCTCTATCGTGTTTATTCAGACACGAGCGAAATAGCGGTCGCGGCAGTTTCCTTGTCGATTTCCAAGATCACTTCGCAATACTCGCTGTTTTCACTGACGGGCGTGGGATCGTCCGCGCAACTGCAGCCGCCCATCACGCTCTGATAATATAACCCCGCCTTGATGCAGATGGAACCTTCTGTCTCGGCAACCCTGTTGATCGACACCGTGATCGGGTCATCGGTCACGTAATTTCCGTAGGACAATCCCTGCTGCAGCGGCAAGATATCCGCGTTATTCTCGAGCTCCAGTTTGAGAGCGGCCGCGAACTCCGGCGTTCCCCATGCACGCAAGGCCTTGTCAAAACGGATCATCAATACGCCGCCTGTCCCCGAAATTCCTGTCAGACCTTGGTCGCCCGTATCAGCGGGTATTCGTGCCGCACGATGGATACATCACCCCATAGCACCGGTGAGACAATCCCCGGCGGCGGCACATATTTTGCGTTCAGGCTGAACATACGTCCAATCAACTGTTCGCCGGGCCAGGTGGCGAATGCGATGGTATCCCGGGTTTAAGCACGCGCAGCATCTCGCTGACCGCGACATCGTGCCGTGGCGCGAACGTGTGCCCGAACTGGGTCAACACGACATCGAAGCATGCGTCCGGAAAAGGAAGCGCCCCGGCATCGCCTTCATGCCAGGCAATATCGTCCAGCCCCGCCACCGCGGCGCTTTCCCTGGCCTGCGCGAGCAGCGCGGGTGTCAGGTCCAGGCCGGTCACCTTCGCGCCCAGTAACCGCGCCGTTATCGCCACCACGCCGGTACCCGTCCCCACATCCAGCACCCCCTGGCCGCCCGTCACCATGGCAAAGCGCACCAGATGTCCGGCCACGGGCGTCGTGAACACGGCCATTTCGCCGAAGTTTCCCATGGTCCAGGTTTCACGCCGTTTGGTTTTGAATTGCTCGACCGGATCAGTGCTCATATATCCTTCCGTTGAAGAAATGATTGCAACATCCTGCTCAGGGTTTACGGAATAGATCATCGAGAGGATTCTTTCCGGTGTTGGCGACTCCCGGGACGCGCTTGGCGGCGAACTCTTCCTCGATGTTGTCGCGATAGAAACTCCAGGCCGACCCCGAGCTGCTGAAGCGGCGCCAAGTATCGTCGTCGATGCCGCTATATTGCAGCGTGCTGCCGTCCTCGAGCTGGACCTGCAGAAGCCGGGCGCGCGCATCGTAGCCGATCGCGCGCAGCTTGCCCGAATTGATCTTCTTCATTTCCATCGCGGCATTCCGGATTATTTCGAGTTTGGCTCCGTTGGTTGAGAGCTGCACAACCTATTGGTTTCGTCGAAAGCGTTTTTCAGCTTCTCTGCATCGTCCGCTGATTTGACAATGAGAAGTATCCTGATCTTGTCTGTTACGGCGTTGCCAATTCCGAAATCTGCTTGCTTTGACCCGGAATCCCTGACATATCCGTATTCGTCCGCGATCCACAGATCGCTGCGGGGCGTACTCCAGTAAGCAGACGGCCCATGGGTTGCGTATTTTGTATAGTTTCCGTCCTTGAGGTTGAGCACCGATATGGAGATGTTGTTGCCGTCCTTATTCCTGGGTTCTTCGATATAGACCGCGGTTCCCTTCAGGTCGCCCCCTTTGGAAGCGATTTCACCCAAAATCCCAAACTCGTTTCGATTGATTTTCTGGAAATCGATGGCGGAATGGACCTTGAAATCTTTCCACACGGAATAGAAATTTCCATACTGGATATGCAGGTTCTCGTCGACAACCAGCCGGCAGCCTTCGAACTTCGCGGTCCTTTCTATGCCTTCCGGGTTCCTGTTCATCGGGGTAGTGTATTCGACGGTCTTGCCCAACAAATCAACGATCGCCTTCTGCGACTCTGCGAGCGGAGAGTTTGCCGGAGGAGGGGGCGCGGCAGCACCGGTATCTGCGGGTGCAGTTTCCGGCGCCGGAGCCGCCGCTTCGCTTGCCGGCGCTCCCCCCTCCAGCTTGCATGCCTCGGCGGTGAGTTGAACTACCGACCCGCCTTTGAGCTTGCAGTCGATCTTCATTTCCGCCGCGTGGACGAAGCCGTTCAGCGAAAGAGAAATGAAAATCGGGATGAAGGGCGGGAACTTGATGGTGAACATGCTCGATCTCCTAGAATTATTTAGGGGCCTTACCCTGTAGTTATATGCGTTCATCGTGGCTGATGGGATGAAACTGCCAGAAAGGATCTTCTTCATGCCAACGGATTGTACCTGGGTTATTCAGGGTAACAGGATTTGACCGTCTTGCCGTTCGCATCGGTTATATGGGTTATTTTCGAATGGTAGGTAAAACGCGCGCGCGTGGACAGCCACGTCTGGGTCGTCCAGGTGTGACAGCCATCATTGTTGATGCCGGAAACCGCGCGATAGTCATCGTAGCCGTCGCCGTTGAAGTCGCCGACTTGCCACATTGATGGATCAAGGAGGTTCGCATCGAAAGCTTCCATGCTGCTGACAAAGTGCTGGCGGCCGCGTTTTCTGGTCGGGTGAACCACCACTGTGATCGTATAGATATTCAGCATGGAATTCGTGGCGGGGAAAGGTTTCGATTCCTTCAGTTCCGCGTAAATATCAAACTGCTTTCCGCTGGCTACCTTGGTTCCCGCGGGGGCCAAAGGCGGCTTCTTCGCCTCGGCTGTTGACGCAAATGCGAGCAGGCTGAAGAAGACGGCAACAAATATCAGTTTATCGTTCATTCTCATCGCTCCTTGGCATCACACATCTTCACGAGTTGATCTAGTTCATTTCCGCAGTGGCATCGCGGATCTGTATCGGGATTTCCCCTTCAACCATTCCATCCTGCCCAGAATGCCGCATCCCGGTCGCTACCCTTCGGTTCGCCGCCTTTCCTGTAATGCCCTCGCGACAGGTTGCTGCGCAGCAGTGGAATGCGCAGCTACGCGGAACTTGGTCACAGGTTCCCTGTATTTTCGGCTTCCGGCATGTGACAATCGCGGCAGCAAGTCTTACTATTGTATCGAACTATGGATAATCTGATCGAAGTCGACGACCTTCATTTTTCCTACGGCCCGCGCAAGGTGCTGAAGGGCATCAATCTCGCCATCCCGCGCGGGAAGGTTGTCGGGATCATGGGCTCCAGCGGCTGCGGCAAATCCACGTTGCTGCGCCATTTCGGCGGTCAGTTGCGCCCGTCCCGCGGCAGCGTGAAATTCATGGGACAAGTGGTCCACGAACTCGGCAATGCAGAGTTATACAAGCTGCGCCTGAAGATGGGCATGATGTTCCAGGTCAGCGGCTTGTTCACCGATCTGTCGGTCTACGACAATATGGCCTTTCCGTTGCGGGAGAACACCGGTCTTCCGGACGAGATCATCCATGATCTGGTATTGATGAAATTGCACGCCGTCGGTTTGAGCAGTGCACACAAACTGATGCCCAAAGAACTGTCCGGCGGCATGGAACGCCGCGTGGCGCTGGCGCGTGCGACCGCCACCGACCCCGCGCTGATTATTTACGACGAACCGTTCGCCGGTCTCGACCCGATCTCGCTCAACATCATCGCCAATCTTATCCGCAAACTGAACGATGCCCTTGGCGTGACCTCCGTGGTGGTGACCTACGATCTGTCGGAGTCGCTCAAGATCGTCGATTACGTTTATTTCATCCACGACGGTGTCGTGGTTGCACAAGGCGAAGCCGGCGAAATGATGGATTCGCAAGACCCCTTTGTCCGGCAGTTTCTCCACGCACAGCCGGACGGCCCGATCGCCTTCCAATATCCCAGCAAATCGTATGCGGGAGACATGGGTTTCAAGGCTTGAACCGGTTCGACTTCAGGCTCAATGGCCCGGCCGCGGCCCGGCTACTCCCCTCTTGTTCCCAGTTGTTCCAGCTTGTCCAGCCACTTTCTTTCAGTCTTTGCATCCATGCTCCCAACCATGCCGATGATGGTATCTTTAACCGGATGGATACCGACGAAGCCGAGTATATTGCGTTCAAGCGACCTGATGCTATGCGCAAGAAAATACCAGCGATAAACCAAAGCCGGCATGCCCATCGTGACCACCACCCGTGCTGAACGCCCCTTTAGCGCCTTTTGCGCAAGCGGATTTCTTCCCTCGCGTGAAAATGCGAAACCGGGACGCGCCACTTGTTCGAGGAAACCTTTTAACAGTGCCGGCATGTCCCCAAGCCATAGCGGGAACAGGAACACGATATGTTCGGCCCATTTGATCGCCGCCTGGGGCTCGATCAAGGCGGTTGGCAACGGCCCGTTTTCCCATTCGCTCAGGCTGCGCAGGACCGGAAAATCCAAATTGGCGACATTGATGCGCTTGACTTCATGCCCGGACGCCATCGCCCCCCGGATATAGCCATCCTCCAGCGCATGACAAAAGTGCGGTTTGTTTGAATCCGGATGCCCCTGAATCAATAGAATGCGCTTGCCCATGGTGTGCTCCCTGATGCGCCCGATCCCATTTTAATCCCCGGCAAGGACAAGTTGGATACGGCGATGGTTCAGACCGGCAACCCGGCAAGCCAGAGTCTGAACCTCAACTCCAAGCCGGACGTCAGGCCCACTTCAACGAAGTGTATCTTCCCGCCCGTTCCGACGATGAAACTGGCGGGCACGGCATGCACGCCCCATGCGGCGGAGAGACGGCCATCGGCATCGTTCAGCACCGGAAAATTCAGGCCTTGCGCGGCGAGATGTTGGGCAACCGCCGCATCGTTGCCGCTGCGCCACGACACGGTGATGGTATTCGGATGATCCCGCGCGATCGCCGCGATGGAACCCTGTTCGGCACGGCACGGCAGGCACCAGGTCGCCCAGAAGTGCACCAGCACCGGTTGCGCAGGTTTTGCCGGCAGGGCGTACGTGCTGCCGTCGAGCTTCACGCCAGCCAGCGGCGGTGCCATGCCGCTTGCCATGTCGCGCTGTTGCCAGGCGCGGATGCCCGCAACCAACGCGATGAACAGGAAAATGCGAAAGGCGCGCTTGCACCAGATTTCCCGGTGAAAAGTTTTTTCAGCGGGCATGTTCAATGAAAGTCGGATCGGTTGATGCGGTGGTTTCACGTTGCGACGAGATCCCGCCGACAGATGCATTTATTGGGACTGTTCAAGTTCCGCGGCTTGCTTGAGCGCCTGTTCGGCCCCGGCCGAGTCGCCCTGCGCGACACGGGCATCTCCGATCGCGCGCCAGTTCAGCGCCTGCAAATGGCGATCCTGCCCCGCAAAGCTGTTCGATTTGCGGGCGAGAGAGATCGCCTGTTCGTACTGGCCCTGGACGAGGCGCAATTTCGCAAGCTCATGCCACAACCAGGGGTTGCGCGGTTCGATGCGCAACGCGCGTTCCAATGACGCATCTGCCGCGTCGCGCCTCCCCGCCTCGTTGTCGGTGTTTGCCAGATCCAGCAACGCGATCACGGCTTTGTTTTCCGACTTGACCGGCTCCGGTTGCGCCTGCGCGGCAGCGGATTCTGCAGATGGCTGCGTCGTCACGCCGGCACAGCCGGAGAACAACGCCAGTAATGCCGCGATTGAAAATATTAGACATCGATTCGTCAATTGAACAACCTCTGGAACCAGCTTTTGCTCGGATTCTGTTTGTCCCCGGGCCTTACTTTAGCACCTTCGGCCGCATTTTCTTTTGCTTGCGTGTCCTTGGACGGAAATGCGCAGGCCGAAATCACGTTCGGCGCGGAGCCCTTGATGAAGGGCATCATTTCGCCCGTCTTGCAGTCGTCGTCATAACGCAGCCCGGTGACCGGGTCGACATTGACCATTTCGATGTCATCCGGCATGACCGGCTGCAGCGGTTCCGGTTGCAGGTTCTTCATCATCTCGCCCCATACCGTCATCGCACCGGAGGAACCGGTCAATCCGGTGGGCTTGTTGTCATCCCGTCCGACCCACACCACCGCCACATGATCGCCGGTGTATCCGGCGAACCAGCTGTCGCGCAGATCGTCCGTCGTGCCGGTCTTGCCTGCAACATGCAGATCCGCAGGCAGCCAATTCACGAGATTTTGCGCGGTGCCTACGCGCACGACGCCCTGAAGGGCCGCGGTAAGAATAAAGACAGGTCCCGCGGGGGCGACCTGTTCCACATTGAGCGGGAAACGTTGCAGCGGCTTCCCATCTGCGGTGACGATATCGCGTATCGCTCGCAATGGCGTGCGGAAACCGTTGTCGGCAAACGTCTGGTAGAGCTGCGCCACCTCGATCGGGGAGAGATCGAACGCACCGAGCAGCGATGAAGCAAAAGGCGGCGGCCGCCGCTCGATGCCGTACAGCGGCAGCTTGTCGAGGATGTTTTCGACGCCCAGCGCGATGCCCATGCGCGCGGTCGCCACATTGTAGGATTCGGCCAGTGCCGTGTGCAGCGGTACCATCCCGTGGAACTTGAGGTCATAGTTGTTCGGCTTCCAGTCGGGCGTGCCGGGCTGGCTCCACATCAGCGGGCTGTCATCCAGCGGCGTGATCAGCGTATAGCGATCCGGCATTTCGAGCGCGGTCAGATAGATGATGGGCTTGGCCAGCGAGCCGATCGGGCGCTGCGCATCGAGGGCGCGGTTGTAACCTGCATATTGCGCTTCACGCCCGCCCACCATGGCCTGGATTTCTCCATTCTGTGTGCTGCTGACCACCACAGCGCCTTCGAGCGTGTTGGCCGGGACCCTGCGCGACTTCTCGAGTTCACCGAGTCGCGTTTGCAACGCCAGCTCGGCTTGCCGCTGGATCAACGGATCCAGCGTGGTGAAGATGCGCAATCCTTCGCTGCGCAAGTCCTCTTCGCGATAATCTCGCTGCAGTTGGCGGTAGACATACTGCATGAATGCGGGATACGGCGAGGTGCCGACCGGCGCGCGCTGCACCACGCCCAGCGGTTTTTGGCGCGCCGCGATGAATTGCGCCTGCGTGATCACGTTCTGGCTGGCCATTTCCTGCAGCACCACATTGCGCCGCTTCAGCGCCAGCTCCGGATTTTTGCGCGGATCGTACAAACTCGGTCCCTTCACCATGCCGACCAGCGTCGCGATCTCCTGCGGCTCCAGCCGTTCCAGCGGGCGATCGAAATAGAAATGGCTGGCCAGGCCGAAGCCGTGGATCGCGCGGCTGGCATCCTGGCCGAGGAAGACCTCATTGAGATAGGTCTCGAGGATTTCGCCCTTGCTGTAGTGCATCTCCAGCAGCAGCGCCATCAGCACCTCGGTTCCCTTGCGCGTGAGGGTGCGTTCGGAAGAAAGGAAGAAATTCTTGACGAGTTGCTGGGTGATCGTGCTGCCGCCCTCGATGCGCTGCCCGGTGACGGTCTTGTACAGCGCGCGCGCGATGCCGCGCGGATCGATGCCCCAGTGCGTGTAATATTTCCGGTCTTCGGTTGCGATCAGCGCGTCGATCAGCAGTTTGGGGAACTGATTGAGCTTGAGCAACTCCCGGTCTTCGTTATGGCCTGGGTAGATGCCGCCGATCACGGGAGGCTCCATGCGCAGCAATGGCAGATCCACATTCTTGTCGCCGCGCTGCTCGAGCAGCGAAACCTTGCCGTCGTCGAACTTGATGCTCAGGTGCTGCGAAGCTTGCGGCCCATCTCCAAATACAAAGTTACGGGTCGTGAATTCCACGCCGTTCAACGTATATTTATAAGTGGCCGGCGTGTCCGGCTCCGGGTTCTCATGATATCCGTCCCGTTGCAGCTCCTGCACGAACTGCGCGGATGTCAGCTTCAGCCCCGGATACACCTCCAGCGCGCGGCCGTAAACGCGGGCCGGCACCGCAAACTTGCGGCCCTCGAACGCTTCGCGGATCGTGACGTCGAGATAGAAGATGTAGCCGGATAGTCCCAACAAAAGTAGCAGCAGGACCAGCCGAATCACGTTGCGATACGATTTGAAACCGGAGCCGAGTCTGCTCCAGGGCAACGAAGGAAACTTCATTGATTGTTTTGCCTGATAATAAAAGCGATAGTCATTCGATCGTAGGGTGCGATTCTGGAAATATGGCAAGGACGGCGCATCAGCAGGCAGATTATACTTTTACGGCATAATTCGGGTGCATGATTTGAGCGATCATTTCGACCCCGAACTTCACTGGCCATGTTACCTCTTTCGTCATCGCCGCGCCTGAGGGCGCTGCTGATCTCCCTTGCAATTGCAGCGGGTTTGCTGCTCTATGCGGTCATATCCGCCGAGCCCGTCATGCGCGTCTCCCTCATTCCGGAGGAAAAGCCGTCGATCATGCGGCGCAAGCTCAAGCCCCTGACGGATTATCTTGAAAAAAAGATCGGCATGAAGATCGAATTCAGGCCGGTGGCCAATGAAGAGGCCCTGGTCGATGCGCTGGTTGCCAACAAGGTCGACCTGGCCTGGTTCAGCGGATATGACTACATCGCGGCAAAACAGCGCAGCCACGATCAGGTCATCCCGATCATGCAGCGCGCGGAAGATGCGCAGACCCGGTCGGTATTCATCACCGCGCGTGCCGGCATCATGAGGCTGGAAGACCTGAAGGGCAGAACATTTGCATTCGGCGCGGAAACATCTGCATCAGACCATTTGATGCCGCGTGCATTTTTGCGGGCAGCACTCGTTGATCCCGATATCGAAATGAAACGCGTGATCTATTCGGACACACCCGGCGCGGTCGTTGCAGCGGTGGCGAGCGGCGAGGCCGACGCAGGCGTGTTGAATAAAGCCGCATGGAAGAAGCTGCAGGCCGATGGCAAGGCCGACCCGAAAGTGCTGCGCGTGTTCTACACCACGGCCGGTTATAGCGACTACAACTGGACCGCGCGGTCGGATATGGATGCGATCGTGCGCCGGAAACTGATTGACGCATTCCTTTCATTGGACGGGAAGATCGGGCAGGAAAAAGAGATTCTGGAATTGCAGCATGCGAGCAAATTTATCCCGACCGACAACGAAAACTATTCAGCGATCGAAACGGTGGCGCGCAGCACGGGATTGTTGAAATAGGACGTCCTTACCTCAGTGAAATATTCAGGTTCTGTCCATTTAATTTTGCATTATGTGCTACATTCCGTAAACAAGAAAGAGATGCGCGAGAGTCATATCAAATTAATGGGGTATTATCAATCATGGAAAGAATCAGAGCAAAATCTGCCCAGGCAGCGCGGGGTTATGCATTGGTGTGCGAACTGCAGCAACGCTTCGTGACCGCGCTGAATGCGGTCAGCAGGAAATACGGCAATGGCAAGCCCTACGAACCCACCGAATGGTTCCGCGATGAAGGCAGGCATGGCGGCGGCGAACGATTCATGGCGACCGACGAGACGCTGTTCAACCGCGCATCGGT
>Ga0335084_10000597_pt1 | contig 31175 bp, 32 predicted proteins | sample Lox_Sample_44_FD_206721 | JGI IMG/M metagenome (GOLD analysis project Ga0335084, IMG submission 206721) | Soil microbial communities from Loxahatchee National Wildlife Refuge, Florida, United States - Lox_Sample_4.4 | ecosystem: Environmental > Terrestrial > Soil > Wetlands | place: USA... | reverse complement strand
CGGAAAGCTGGAGCGAACGGATCACCCTGCTAGAGGGGGAGCGCACGAAAAACTTGCGCCCACGGGCGCAAATCACTCGTACGAGTACGTCCTCTTCTAGGCCTGTTGGCGCTTCGGCTCGGCGACGGCCGGGGTGCCGAAGGTGATGCCCTCGCGGGCGAGCGCGAGCTGGACTTCTTCGCGGGCCTTGTAGATCCGCCACTTGACGGTGGCGAGCGTGATCTCGAGCGAGTCCGCGATCTCGGTGTAGGACAGGCCGACCACGTCGCGCAGGAGCAGCGCCATCTTCAGGTCGACCGTCAGGTCTTCGACGGCCCGCCAGAGCGAGTCCATCTCCTCGAGCCGCTCGACGGGGGTGTCGAGCACCTCGAGAGGGGCGATGTCGTCGATCGCGACGAGCGCTCGCGGCCTCCGCTCCGAGGCCCGCAGCTCGTCCAGCACGCGGTTCTTCGTCACCTGGAAGAGCCAGGTCGTGAACTTGCAGCGCGCGGAGAACTTCGGCAGGCCCTGGAAGACGCGGAGGAAGACTTCCTGGGTCAGATCCTCGGCCAGCGCCCGGTCTCCGTTGACGAGCCTCAGGACGTAGTTGAAGACCGGAGTCTCGTACGCCCGCAGGATCAGGCTGAAGGCTCGCTCGTCTCCACGCTGCGCTTTGCGGAGAACGCCGGGGTCGGGTTGTGCCAGGCTCAAGGCTCGCCGAGTATAGACCGGAAAACGGTCAGATGCAGAGATTTTCCCCCTTCATCTGTAAAGGTTTCGCAAGATTCAGGTAAGAAATCGCGGTCGGGACGAGATCCTTCAACTCGCCCCCCTCGCGCAGTTTTGCAGCGGGATCTGTGAGAACAAGCGGGACCAGATTCGTGGTGTGCGCGGTGTGCGGGCTCGTGCCGTCCGGCTCGAGCATCTGCTCGGCGTTTCCGTGGTCCGCCGTGATCATCGCCACTCCGCCCACGCCCTGAACGGTAGCCACGACGCGACCGAGACAGGCGTCGACCGTCTCGACCGCCTCGACGACCGCGGGGATCACTCCGGAGTGGCCGACCATGTCCGCGTTGGCGAAGTTGATGACCGCGAAGCTGTACCCGTCGTCCTCGAGCGCCTGGCAGAAGCGGTCGGTCACCTCCGCGGCCGACATCTCCGGTTTGCGGTCGTAGGTACCGACGTCGCGCGGGCTCGGGACGAGGATCCGCGTCTCCCCCGGCCACTCCTGCTCGCGCCCGCCGTTGAAGAAGTACGTCACGTGCGCGTACTTCTCGGTCTCGGCGACGTGCAGCTGCCACAGCCCGGCCGCGGCGACCACCTCCGCCATGGTCTCGCCGACCTCCTCCGGACCGAACGCGACCGGGCAGTCGAGATCGTCCCGGTACTGCGTCATCGTGGTCAGGTCGAACCCGCGCTCGAGGAGCAGCTGGCTCAGCTGCCGGGCGCGGTCCGGCCGGAAGTTGAAGAAGACCGCAGCGTCGTCGGTGCCGAGACGGGGCCGGCCGTCGAGGACGATCGGCTCGATGAACTCGTCCGTGACTCCGCGCTCGTAGCTCGCGCGGACGGCTGCAACCGGGTCGTCCGCATGCTCCCCCTTCCCCTCGACGATCGCGTCGTAGGCCCGCTGCGTCCGCTCCCAGCGCTGGTCGCGGTCCATCGCGTAGTAGCGCCCGCAGACCGTCGCTATCCGGTCGGCGGGCAGCTCGGCGAGGTCGTCGGCGGCCGCGTGCGGGGAGACGTCGCGCCCGTCCGTGAATGCATGGATCCAGGTGCGCTCGGGTGCGAACCGCAGTAGCGCCTGCAGGTGGTCGATGTGCGAGTGGACGCCACCGTGCGAGACGAGCCCGAGCAGGTGGACGTCGCCGCCCTTGTCGAACGCGGCTTTGAGCGCCGGGTTCTCGAAGAGCGAGCCGTCCGCGATCGCCCGGTTGACGCGCTGCAGGTCCTGGTCGAGCACGCGCCCCGAGCCGATCGTCAGGTGACCGACCTCGGAGTTGCCCATCTGGCCGGCCGGCAGCCCGACCGCCTCGCCCGACGCCTTCAGCGTGGTGTGCGGGTACTCGGCCCAGAGCCGGTCGAAGACCGGCGTCTCCGCGAGGTCGATCGCGTTCCCGGGGCCGGGCGGCGCGCAGCCCCAGCCGTCGAGGATGACGAGCGCTACGAGGTTGTAGCTTCCAGGCAAATCGCGGTGAACGATCCCACGTCCAGCGAGGCGCCGCCGACGAGAGCGCCGTCGACGTCCGGCTGGGCGAGCAGCTCCGCCGCGTTCTCCGGCTTGACCGAGCCGCCGTAGAGGACCGGGACGCGCAGCAGAGACTTGATGAACGCGTGGGCGTTCTGGGCGATCTCCGGGGTGGCCGTTTTGCCCGTCCCGATCGCCCACACCGGCTCGTACGCGACGACGAGCGCCTCGTGCTCGGCGAGCACGGACACCTGCCGGCGCAGGACGTCCTCGGTCTCGCCGCGGTCGCGCTCCTCGTCGAGCTCGCCGACGCAGGCGATCACGCGCAGACCGGCCTCCAGCGCGTGCTCGGTCCGGAGCCGGACCGTCTCGTCGGTCTCGCCGAAGTACAGCCGTCGCTCCGAGTGGCCCACGATCGCGCCCTGGACGCCGAGCTCGAGCAGGATCCTCGTCGAGACCTCGCCCGTGAACGCGCCCTCGTCCTCCCAGTGGACGTTCTGCGCGAAGATCGTGCGTCCGCTGGAAACGGCCGCCCCGAGCGACCCGAAGGGCGGGCAGAGGACGACCTCGACGCCGGCAGGCGGCTCGAACGCGGCGAGGAACTCCCGCGTCTCCCCCGGTCCCTTGTACATCTTCCAGTTGGCCGCCAGGAGCGCCACGCGCGCATGTTACGGCCAGGGAGGAGCGGCCCGGGCTGGGCCGCTTCCTCCCTGGAGGGGATGGTCAGCTGACTGGACAGACGTTCTTCAGATCGCCGCTGTTGAAGTTGTTGTACCGGTAGATCGGGGCGAAGCCCGGCCCCGGGTACACCGACTGCAGCAGCGGGCCGTACTCCGTGGTGGAGCTCCCGCCGAAGTCGTCGATCGTGTTGGGCAGATAGGGACCACCCTCCTGCCACGTGCACGTGCCGTTCGCGAAGGTCGTCGAGTAGAAGGGGTAGAACGCCGCTCCCATGGGCGGGTTTACGCAGTTCTCACCCGTGATCCGGTCGCCCGTCATCGAGCCGCTCTGGTGCGTCGTCTTGTCGTACAGGTCGACCCGGCACCCGGCCGGCGTGTCGTGCATGTGGATCCTGATCCGGTCGCCCGGGCTCATCAGCAGGTCCTTCTCGTAGTCCGGGTTCACCGCGTCGAGGTTCGGGTTGTCGAACGTTCCGGTGAAGAGCGGGTCGGCTGGAGCCTGGGAGACGCCGCTCTTCGTGACGTAGGCCCAGTTGATCGGCTCGGCGCCGCCGAGGATGTAGTCGTCACAGGCCTCGGTGTTGAACGTGCCGGTGTTCTGGTCCTCGTTCAGGCTGTCGATCGTCATCGCCGCGCAGTACTGCCGCGCCGAGCAGCCGAAGCCCTCGAACTGCGGGACGTACCCCGGCCCGTAGAACTGCAGCTCGAGGAACGCGTTCCCCGGGTGCTTGCCGATGTAGTCCTTCTTGTTCGGGTTCGACCCGACGAGGTCGTTCTTGTCGGAGTCCGGGGTGCACGTTTTCGTGTACTCGGGCGCCGACTCCGAGTCGCATAGCGTGAGCCCGAACCAGAAGGTCGGTCGCAGCTCGAAGTTCCAGGTTCCCCCCGAGCCGTCGTTCTGCGGCACGATCGGGGGCTCTCTCGGAAGCCTCAGGTCATAGGTGATGTCGTTCCCCGACCCGGGGCGGGAGGACTTGAACGCGAGCGACGGCTCGTCGTGCCCGACGTACTCCTCTCCGGGGCTGTCGTACGAGTCCCGGCACAGCGACGAGTGGCTTTCGCAGAGTGGTTCCGCGTACCCGCCGCCGAGTTTGCAGGCGCGAACGGCGCTCGAGCGCTCGGCCGCGCGGCGCCGGGGCCGAGCACTAGCAGCCCACCGATCGCGACGAGCAGAACGGCTCCACGAGCGAGCACGCTCAACCGAAGTCCTCGACACGGTCTGGGTCGTGTCAGGCTCCTCCTTTCCAGCTCCAAGAGACAACCCCGCTGGAGGACGCGCGAGGGCCGCCCCGCTTTGCCTGCCTCGGCCCGCGAGTGTCCTCTTCCCCGTTGAGAGTGTCAAGCAGGTAGCCGTCAGGCCACCGGAATGACCGCGACGCCCGGGAGCTCCTTGCCCTCGAGCAGCTCGAGCGCCGCGCCGCCTCCGGTCGAGGCCCACGAGACCCGGTCGAGCAGGCCGAGCTCGTTCAGCGCGCGGATCGAGTCGGCGCCCCCGACGACGGAAAACGCGTCCGCAGCAGCGACCGCCTCGGCGACGGCCTTCGTGCCCTCCGCGAAGCGCGGCCACTCGAAGACGCCCATCGGGCCGTTCCAGAAGATCGTCTCCGCCGTCGCGAGCTCCGCCGCGAACGACTCGCGCGTCTCCGGCCCGATATCGAGGCCGAGCCACCCCTCGGGAAGCGCGTCATAGGCAACGACCTTCGACTCGGCGTCCTCCTCGAACGCCGCGGCCGCGACCACGTCGCGCGGCAGCTCGACCGGGAAGCCGAGCGGGTTCTCGTTGCGGAGCTCCTCCGCCATCTTCCCGCCGACGAGCACGGTGTCGGCCTTCCCGCCGAGGTTCCGCAGGACGCCGAGCTTGTCCTCGACCTTCGCGCCCCCGGAGACGAGCACGAACGGCCGCGCGACCTCTCCGAGCAGCTTCCCCAGCTCCTCCAGCTCCCGCTCGAGCAGCAGCCCCGCGTACGAGGGCAGGAGCTCCGCGACGCCGACGGTCGACGCGTGCGCGCGGTGGACAGAGCCGAACGCGTCCTCGACGAAGAGGTCCCGGCCCTCCGCGAGCGTGCGCGCAAACCCGGGGTCGTTCTTCGTCTCGCCGGGGTCAAAGCGGGTGTTCTCGAGCACCTCGACCCGCCCGTCCGGGAGGAGCTCGCCCAGCCGCTCGCGCACGGGCGCCATCGAGAAGGCCGGGTCCGGGCCCTTCGGCCGGCCGAGGTGCGAGCACACCGCGATCGAGCCCGCGTCGTGCTCGAGCAGGTACTGCAGCGTGGGCAGCGACGCACGGATCCGCGTGTCGTCCGCGACGCGGCCGTTCTGGAGCGGCACGTTCAGGTCCGACCGCACGAGCACGTTCCTGCCGCCGACGTCGGCGTCGCGAACCGACCGTGGACGCACTACGCCGAGACTGCGGCCGGAAGCGTCGCCGCCACCTTCGCAACGAGATCGACCAGGCGGCACGAGTAGCCCCACTCGTTGTCGTACCAGCCGAAGACCTTGACCATGGTCCCGTTGGCCATCGTCAGGTCGCTGTCGAAGATCGACGAATACGACGAGTGCTGGATGTCCGTCGAGACGAGCGGCTCCTCCGAGTACTGGAGGATCCCCTCGAGCCGGCCGGTGTCGGCCTTCGAGCGGAACAGCCCGTTCACCTCGTCCACGCTCGTCTCGCGGCCGACGCGGACGACGAGGTCGACGATCGAGCCCGTGGGAACCGGCGCGCGCATGGACATGCCGTCGACCTTCCCCTTCAGGTCGGGCATGACGATCCCGATCGCGCGCGCAGCCCCGGTGGAAGTCGGGATCAGGTTGATCGCGGCCGCCCTCGCCCGGCGGAGGTCCTTGTGGGGCAGGTCCAGGATCTGCTGGTCGTTCGTGTACGCGTGGATCGTCGTCATGAACCCCTGCTCGATCGTCAGCTCGTCGTGGAGCACCTTCGCCAGCGGCGCCACGCAGTTCGTCGTGCAGGAGGCGTTCGAGATGATGTTGTCCGACTCGGGCTCGTAGACCTCGTCGTTGACCCCGAGCACGATCGTCACGTCCGGGTCGGTCGCAGGCGCGGAGATGACGACCTTCTTTGCGCCGCCTTCGAGGTGCTTCTTCGCACCCTCGCGCTTTGTGAAGAGGCCCGTCGACTCGATCACGACGTCCACCCCGAGGTCGCCCCAGGGAAGGCTCGCCGGATCGCGCTCCGCAAGGAGCTTCAGCTCCTTGCCTCCGACCGTGATCGTCTCTTCGCCCCATGAGACATCCTGGTCGAGCGTCCCCAGCACCGAGTCGTGCTTGAGGAGATGCGCCATCGTGTTCGCGTCGCCGAGGTCGTTCGCCGCGACGATCTCGAAGTCCCCGCCGCGCTGCAGATGGGCGCGGAAGAAGTTCCTTCCGATCCGCCCGAAGCCGTTGATCCCTACCCGAACCGCCACTGTTCCTCCCCCTTCGATTCCGCGACGAGTCTAACGGCCCAGTCCCTGTGGAGACTTGACCGGCACACGATGTTTATGGTTTTCAAGCGCGTAGTTTTTCGCCCACCTCGTGCGGCATACTTCGGGCCGGCGGGTTTGCGCTCGTCCGGCGATGGATTCAGACCCCGTCCGTCGCCAAGGTCCGGAGCGCGACAATGCGGAGGGGGAGGTCGTCCTCGGAGCTTCCCCTCCGGCCCGCCCTTGCTCACAGGGCAAGGGCGGGCGGTCGGGTCAAACAGGCGCACGGGCGAAGCCCGTACGCCCTCTCATGTCGGCAGCGCAAGCGCTGCCTTTGCGGCACGCCCGGTTACCGCTGGGACAGACGGACTAGCACTTGTAGTCGGCGCTGGGCGGCGGACTTCGTCGCAGATGGCTCGCATTTCGTGGCGAGCTCTCTCAGGGACAGCGACGGATGCTTCAGGCGCAGTTCGGCAATCTCGCGGAGGTTTGGGGAGAGTTGCTCCAGGCGGCCGGACTGCTCGAGGCGGCGGATCGCCTCGAGCTGCGTGTGCGCGGCGCGGCCGGAGCGGACGAGGTTGGCGTGGTCGGCGTTTGCGAGGCGGTTGGCCTGCGCCCGCGTCGAGCCGACGACCGCGCGCTCCTGCAGCGCGAGCGCCGCGTCACTGGCCCCCGCGGCGGCGAGCACGCCCGCGATCCGGTCGATGCTCTTCGCGTAGGCGAGCGACTGCTCGCCTCTGCTCGAGACGCGCAGGCCCGCCCCTTCGGCGGCGGCCGCTCCCGCGACGGCCTCGGCGCCCGCGCGGCTCTCGCTCCGCACCTCGAGGTGCGGGGAGGGCGGGGGGCTCACGGACCCGGCGGCGAGGAGCGCACCGCGGAGATACGCGGCGCGGCAGCAGCCGCGGCCGAGCACGCGCCTCGGCGGGCGGTCGCGGGGAGCCAGGTGCGCGTCGACGACGCCACACTCCTTCAGCAGGTCGATCGCCTGCCGCCCGCCCTCGACGTGCAGCTGGTATCGCGTCTCCCGGCCGAACGCGCTGCGCCGGTAGGTTCGGATCTCCGAGCCGACCCGGAACGAGCGCAGCAACGCGAAGGCCCGCCGGGCGACGGCGGCGCTCGCGAGGTCGAGGTGCAGAGAGACCTCGCCCCGGCCGAGCAGGTGCAGCCGCCCGGCGAAGTGGAACAGCGCCGACAGCTCCGCGAGCCGGTCGCACTCCCGCTCCGGCGCGATCGAGGCGAGCTCGTTGCGGACGTCCTCAGAGAACGACACCCTCGAGCTCCAGCAGGCGCCGCTTGTAAACCGGCCCGAGCGAGCCGTAGGAGCCCAGGCCGTCGGCCGCGACGACGCGGTGACAGGGCACGACCAGCGCGAACCGGTTGGCCGCGCACACCGAGCCCACGGCCCGCTGGGCGTTCGGATGGCCCGCCAGCGCCGCGACCTCGCCGTACGTCGCCGTCTCGCCGTACGGGATCGCGCGCATCGTCTCGACCACCCCCTGCTGGAAGGGCGTGCACCAGGTGAGGTCGAGCTCGACGTCCTCGAACGTCTCGCGCGCGCCCGCGAGGTAGGCGCGGACGCGCTCGACGAGCGCGTCGTGGCCCGACGGATCCGCAGCGCCGAAAGGAAACTCGTGCCAGGCGAGCGTCCGACCCGAGAGCCACAGCTCCCCCACGCCCCAGCCGTCCACCTCGTAGGCGATCCGCTCGACCATTCCGGAATCGTAGAATCCGGACGATGAGCCGCCCCGGGATCTTCCGCCCGCCGCCCGTCGTGAACGAGCCCGTGCGCGACTACGCGCCCGGCTCGGCCGAACGCGCCGAGGTCGAGGCCCGCCTCGCGGACATGACGAGCGAGCAGCTCGACATCCCATGCGTGATCGGCGGCGAGGAGATCCGCACCGGCGACACGTTCGAGGCGGTCATGCCGCACGACAAGGACCACGTGCTCGCCCAGGTGCACAAGGCCGGCGCGGCCGAGGTCGAGAAGGCGATCGCGGCCTCCGCCGAGGCCTGGGAGGACTGGCACCGGCTCCCGTGGGAGGAGCGCGCGGCCGTCTTCCTCCGCGCGGCCGAGCTGCTGTCCGGGCCGTGGCGCTCGACGCTCGTCGGCGCGACGATGCTGAACCAGTCCAAGACGGCGCACCAGGCCGAGATCGACGCGGCCTGCGAGGTGATCGACTTCTGGCGCTTCAACGTCGAGTTCATGCTCCGCATCTACGAGGAGCAGCCGATCTCCTCGCCGGGGGTCTGGAACCGGCTGGAGTACCGGCCGCTCGAGGGGTTCGTCTTCGCGATCAGCCCGTTCAACTTCACGGCGATCGGCGCCAACCTGACCGCGAGCCCGGCGCTGATGGGCGACGTCGTCCTCTGGAAGCCGGCATCGACCGCCGCCTACTCGAGCTACTGGACGCTGAAGCTGCTCGAAGAGGCCGGCCTGCCGCCCGGCGTCGTCAACTTCCTTCCCGGAAGCGGCGCCGAGGTCGGCGACCCGGTGCTCGCGAGCGAGCACCTGGCGGGTGTCCACTTCACCGGCTCGACGGAGGTCTTTCACTCGATCTGGAAGACGGTCGGCGCGAACATCGACCGCTACCGCAACTACCCGCGGATCGTGGGCGAGACGGGCGGCAAGGACTTCATCGTCGCCCACCCGAGCGCGGACGTCGACGCGCTCGCGACGGCGATCCTGCGCGGCTCGTTCGAGTACCAGGGCCAGAAATGCTCGGCCGCGTCGCGGGTGTACGCGCCGTCGAACATCTGGCCCGACCTGCGCGAGCGGCTGGTCGAGGAGATCGGCACGATCAAGATGGGCGACGTCAGCGACTTCTCGAACTTCATGGGCGCGGTGATCGACGGCAGCTCGTTCGCCCGTCAGCAGGAGGCGATCGCGCACGCGCGGGCCAACGACGCCGAGGTCATCGCTGGCGGCGGCACGGACGACAGCGAGGGCTACTTCGTCGAGCCGACCGTGATCCAGACGAAGGACCCGCGCGACCGGTTGATGAGCGAGGAGTTCTTCGGGCCGATCGTGACGACCTACGTCTATCCCGAGAACGAGTGGGAGCAGACGCTGGAGCTCGTCGACCAGACCGCGGCGTACGGGCTGACCGGCGCGATCTTCTCCCAGGAGCGCGAGGCGATCGACGAGGCCCAGGAGGCGCTCCGATACGCGGCCGGCAACTTCTATGTCAACGACAAGCCGACCGGCGCCGTGGTCGGCCAGCAGCCGTTCGGCGGCTCGCGCGCATCAGGCACGAACGACAAGGCCGGATCGATGTGGAACCTGATCCGCTGGGTGAGCCCGAGGACGATCAAGGAGACGTTCGTCCCGCCACACGACTACCGCTACCCCTTCCTCGACGGATCACGCTGAAGCGCCCGCTCCTCGTCGCGCTCGCCTTCCTGCTGGTGTGCGTCTCCGTGGCGACCGCCGCACGGATCCGCGGAACGGCCGGCCCCGACCGCCTGCAGACCGTCAACGGGGTCCGCGACACGGTCTCGTGCGGGCGCGGCCACGATCTCGCCACCGTCGACGGGCTCGACCGCGTCGGGTTCGACTGCGAGGTGGTCACGCGCCAGACCTCACAGGACCCGTACTCCAACGCCGAGAGCCAGCACCAGACCGAGGTCGAGCCCGACTCGTTCGCCAACGGGAAGACGGTGGTCACCGTCTTCCAGGTCGGGCGGATCTTCAACGGCGGCTCGCGCAACATCGGCTACGCGGTCTCGCGCGACCGGGGGCGGACCTGGAAGCACGGCTTCCTGAACGGGGTCGGGCCGGTCCCGACCGATCCGTCGATCGCCTACGACCGCAAGGACGGAGTCTGGCTCGCCGTCTCGCTCGTCCTCGAGGCGGGAGGCGGCTCGGCGATCCGCGTCAGCCGCTCGACGAACGGCTCGCGCTGGAGCGCGCCGGTCACGGCGATCGAGACGTCGGCGTTCGGCCAGGACAAGGAGTGGATCGCCTGCGACAACTGGCCACAGAGCCCGTACTTCGGCCGCTGCTACAGCAGCTACAGCGACGTGATCGGCGAGCAGGTCGTCGCGCAGACCTCTGCCGACGGCGGCCTCACGTGGTCGGCGCCGGTCACGGCACCGGGATTCCCGGGGCGCGCGTCGATCCGCGGCGACTACGCGCCGGGCGTGCAGCCGATCGTGCTCCCGAGCGGGAGAGTGCTGATCGCCTTCTACGACCAGGACGACCTCTCGGTGCTGCGCTCGGACGACGGGGGCGCGACCTGGACGCAGCAGTCCGGGATCGCCCCCGCCCCTTACCGGCCCCACGCCGGGATCCGGGCGGCTCCGCTGCCCACCTCGGCGATCTCGTCCGACGGGCGCGCGTACGTGGCCTGGGCGAGCTGCGCGTTCCGTCCGGGGTGCACCGCGAACGACGTCGTCTACACGTCCTCCGTCGACGGCCTCACGTGGACGCCAGTGGCCAGGATCCCGACCGGCGGAGGCGACGCGGAGCTCCCGGGCCTCGACGCCGACCCGACCCGCAAGGGGCGGCTCGCGCTGACCTGCTACGTGCTGCGCGGGTCGTCGCTCGACGTCCGCTTCGTCTGGTCGCGGACGGCGGGCGTCCGCTGGAGCAAGCCGCAGCTGCTGAACTCGCGCCACGTGCCGGTGTCCGGGATCGCTCGCACGTCCCTCGGCTCGATGGTCGGCGACTACATCTCGACGTCGTTCGCCGGCGGCCGCGCCGTGCCCGTCTTCGCACTCGCCCGCCAGCCCCGCGGCGGGCAGCTGCGCGAGTCGATGTTCGCCACCTCGCTCTCCGTGCCCTGATTCCTTGTAACAGACTGTTACTTGGAAGCCTCAGAGCGCTCGAAGCTCGGCGTGGTGGGCGTCTCTCTCAGGCGTCAAGATCGATGTCCCCGGAAATCACCTTGCACTCCATCATCTCCGACGGGGTAGGCCTTGTGTCTGTTGATCGCATCTTCATCTTCCGGGAGAGTCCCTCGCCGATCGCCCTGGTCCTGGATCACCTCACTGAAGGCGCGCGCCTCGGCGCGCGTGTAAAACACACGCTGACGGTCGAGTCCGACCGTGTCCACGAACAGGACGACGTACTTGCTGCCGGAGCGGTACACGCCGCGGTGGCGGGTGCGCTGCAGCTTGAAGCTCAGCGGATCGAGCGTCCTCGTCGCCTGCGCGAGAGCCTCGTCCAGCTCGGCCGTCGCCGCGACCACCCGCTCCCGAAGCGACACGATCCCCCGTTCTTCGAGCGCCTCGTCCAGCCTGCTGCCCGACTCCGCCGCCAGCTCGGCGAGCGCCTGCCGGCACTCGAGCAGCCGATCGACCGAGGCGATCTGCCCCTCGAGCCTGAGAACCTCGCCGCGGGCTCGAGGCGAGATGACGGCCGCCTCCCGCTGGACGCCGGCTCGACGGACCAGGTTCTTGCGGTCGACGCGGCCGAGGAACTCGTCGGCCTGGGTCGCGGCCCGGTGGGCGGTGAAGAGCGCCGCGCCCAACAGGGTCAACGCTTTCTGGCGTGGACCTCCGACCTTCGCCACCAGTGCCCGCGCCCGCCAGGCTTCCCCCTCGAGGGTGATCGCTCGCGCGCGGGTCGTCGGCAGGATTCTCTTCAGCAGGCCACGCTCGGCGCTCTCCACTCGAAGCGGCGGAAAGCTCGACCCGAGGTCTGTCGTGAGGAGCTGGAAGATCCGTTCGGGACGCGGGAGTCCGGCCAGGACGTAGGCCCCCAGATCCTTGAACTCGGCTTCATCCCCGACGAGGTGGCGCGTTGACCCGGAGACTAGAATCTGCCCACCGTGGGCGGCGGAGCAGATCCGGGCCGCCCGGTTGACGTCCAGTCCCAGATAGGCGCCGTCCTCGACGACGGGTTCGCCCGAGTGGAGGCCGATGCGTACGCGAACTCGAACTCCCTCCGGCCACGCGAAGGCGGCGAGACTCCGCTGAACGGAGACCGCCGCCTCGAGCGCGTCCTTCGCCCCCCGGAAGGCGGCGAAGAGCTCGTCGGCTCGGCAGTCGACCTCGTATCCACCCTCGGTTCCGACGGCCTCTCGGAGTACACGCCGAACGTGGTTGAGGGTGGCCGCGTACTCGTCCCCGAGCCGCTGGACGAGCTGGGTCGACCCCTCGACATCGGCGAACATCAGAGTCACGGTCCCGCTCGGCGGCTCGACCACGTGCGCCTCCCGGTCACACGGTACCGCTCCGTTACACGCCGTTCAAACCCGGCTAGGCCCTTCCCGCCTTGTGGAGCTGCGCGTAGATGTCGCGCGCGGTCTTCTCGGGGATCCCGGGCACGCCCTCGAGCTCCTCCTGCGACGCCGCGAGGAAGCGCTCCGCCGAGCCGAAGTGCTGGATCAGGGCCCGCCGCCTGGCCGGGCCCACCCCCGGGAGCGTGTCGAAGATCGACTCCCGCGCCTTCGCGTCGCGGCGCTGCCGGTGGAAGCCGACAGCGAAGCGGTGCGCCTCGTCCCGCACGCGCTGGAGCAGCTGGAGGCCGGCCGAGTCGCGAGCCAGCAGGATCGGCTCCGACCGGTCCGGGACGAACACCTCCTCGATCCGCTTGGCCAGCGAGATCACCGCGACCCGTGGGAGGTCGTAGGCGTGCATCGCGTTCAGCACCGCCGAGAGCTGGCCCTTCCCGCCGTCGATCACGACCAGGTTCGGCGTCGCCGCGAACGACTCGTCGTAGTCCTCGCCCGCGGCGTCGCCCAGCCGCGAGAACCGGCGTGAGATCACCTCGGCCAGTGCCGCGTAGTCGTCCTGTCCGTCGAGGCCACGCACGCCGAACTTGCGGTAGTGCGCCTTCTTCGGCAGCGCGTCCTGGAAGACGACCATCGAGCCGACGACCGCCTCGCCTTGGATGTTGGAGACGTCGTAGCACTCGATCCGCAGCGGCAGGCTCTCGAGGTTGAGCGCCTCGCGCAGCTCCTCGAGCGCCTCGACCCGCCGCAGCCGGCGCCGCTCGGTCTGGAGCGCGTCCGACTCGAGCGCGAGCCGCGCGTTCTGGGTCGCGAGCTCCTGCAGCCGGCGCTTCTCTCCCCTGACCGGCGCCCGCACCTCGACCCGTGAGCCGCGGCGCTCCGTGAGGAACTCGGCCAGCGCCGTCGTGTCGCCCGAGTCGCGCGGGACGACGATCTGCGGCGGGACGCTCGGCGCCGAGCCGTAGTACTCGAGGCAGAACGTCTCGACCAGCGCACCCGTCTCCTGGCCGCCCGTGTTCTCGAGGTGGAAGCCGTAGCGGTCGATCAGCCGGCCGTCGCGCAGCGGGAAGAGCTGAACCGCGGCCCGGTTGCCGTCGGCCGCGATGCCGATGACGTCGACGGTTCCAACGGAGCGCTTGTCTGCCGCCTGCCGCTCGACCAGGTGCCGCACCGCGAACAGCCGGTTCCGGTAGCGCGCAGCCTCCTCGAACCGCTCGTGCTCGGAGGCCTCCTTCATCTTCCGCTCGAGCTCGCGCATGATCGGCCGCGTCTCGCCCGAGAGAAACTCGATCACGCGGTCGATGATCTCGCGGTAGTCCTTCTTGGAGACGTACCCGACGCACGGGGCCAGACAGCGTTCAATGTGGTAGTCGAGGCACGGGATCCCGGAGTGGCGTCCCGGCCTCGGCCCCTCGCAGGGTCGGTAGGGGAAGACGCGGTTGAGGACGTCGAGCGTCTCGCGCACCTTCTTGGCGTTCGCGTACGGCCCGAAGTAGACGACACCGCGACGGTGGCGCTCCCGGGTGAACATCACGCGTGGGAAGTCGTCCTCGACCGTGACCGCGATGTACGGAAACGACTTGTCGTCACGGAGGCGGACGTTGAACGGCGGCCGGTGGCGCTTGACGAGGTTCTGCTCCAGATGCAGCGCCTCGACCTCGGTGTCGGTCACGATCACCTCGACGTCCGCGACCCGCCCCGGGAGCTGCGCGATCGTCGCCCGGCTGTCGGTGCTCGCCTGAAAATAGCTCCGAACGCGCGCCCGCAGGGACTTCGCCTTCCCGATGTAGAGCATCTCCCCGCGCCCGCCGCGGAAGAGGTAGACACCCGGCTTCGCGGGAAGCCGTTTCAGCTGCTCTTCGACCTGCTCTCTCAACCCGGGCAAGGGTAGCCTGCGGCCTCGTGAGGAACGCCCTGGTTGCCGCGGGACTCGCGGCGGCGGCCCTGATCGGCCTGATCGTCGCGGTCATCGTCTCGTCCGGCAGCGGCGGCGGGATTGCCTCGTCGCTCTCGAGAGCAGCCTCGCCCGCGACCGGGGCGCCCACGGGCTCGACCGCGCGCACCGTGACGCAGCCGCAGGGCACGAGGCCGGCGACCGGCAGCGGCACGCACACGACTCAGACGCGCCCCGGGAGCCGGCCGACGCACCATCCGGCCATCACGTACGACTCGGACACGACGGTCTCGCTCCCCACGACGACGGCGGCGATCCCGCCCCCGCCCCCGCCGCACAGCAGCCGGGTCCGCACCTTCAGCGTGGGCGTGGTGGACGACTCTCTGGCCCAGCCGACCCTGGCCGCCACGAGCATGGCCGTCGCCGCCTCGCAGCGCGCCGGCTTCGACACGGTCGTCGTCTCGGTGGGGTGGAGCCGCGGCGTGAAGCGGCCCTCGCCCTCGGCGCTGCACCGGCTCGGAAACATCTCGTCCGCCGCCCGCAAGCACCACATGCGGCTCTTCCTCGTCATCGGCAACGGCTACGCGCCGAACACGCCCCGAACCGCTGCGGAACGAGCCGAGTTCGCGTCGTTCGCGGCAGCGACGGTCGAGGCGGTTCCGCACGTCGCCGCGGTGACGGTCGGCAACGAGCCGAACCTGAACACGTTCTGGATGCCGCAGTTCACGCCCAACGGCCGCGACGCGGCCGCACCCGCCTACGAGGACCTGCTCGCCCGCACCTACGACGCCGTGAAGAAGGTCGCGCCCGACATGACCGTGATCGGAGGCGCGGTCTCCCCGCGCGGGGCCGACCGCCCCAACGGGATCCGGCCGACCCACTCCCCCACCGTCTTCATCCGCGACCTCGGCAAGGCCTACCGCGCGAGCGGGCGGCGGCGGCCCATCATGGACGCCTTCGGCATCCACCCGTACATGATCGCGCCGTGGGTCTCGCCCAAGGAGCGCCACCCCTACACGGGCGAGATCACGTTCGCCGACTACCCGAAGCTCGTCACCCTCCTCGACGAGGCGTTCCGAGGCACCCACCAGCGCGGCCGGACCCTGCCGATCTACTACAGCGAGTTCGGCGTGCAGACGCTGATCCCGGACTCGAAGCTCTCGGCGTACAGCGAGGGGTCGACGATCGAGTCCACCTGGGGCGTGAGCGCGGCCACGCAGGCTGCCTACTACCGGCAGGCGCTGGCGCTCGCGTACTGCCAGCCGACGGTCAAGGGCCTGTTCGTCTTCCACACCTTCGACGAGCCGAGCATGAACGGCTGGCAGTCCGGCCTCTACTACGCCGACCACACGCCGAAGCCGAGCCTGCAGGCGTTCCGACGGACGGTCGACGACCTACGGGACGGCAAGCTCGTGACCTGCGGGCGCTAGGCTTTCGAGCGTGGCCGGGCAGTACGTCGCGTACCGCTTCTTCAAGGTCTATCCCGCCTGGCGGCGGCTCCCGATCGACGAGCGCCGCGCGGGCAAGGACGCGTTCGCCGAGGTCGTCGAGGACTGGGCCGAGCGAACGGCGTCCTTGCGCGCCTACTCGCTCGCGGGCGTGCGCCCGGACGCGGACTTCTTCCTCTGGAAGATCACGGAGCGCTACGAAGACCTCAACGAGCTCGGCGCGGCGCTGAACGCGACACCCCTCGCGGGTTGGCTCGAGACGCCGTACTCGTACCTCGCTACGACGAAGGCCTCCGAGTACACGAAGGCCCGCAAGCCGCGGCAGGTGATCCCGAAGGGCTCGCCGTACCTCGTCGTCTACCCGTTCGTGAAGGTGCGCCCCTGGTACGCGCTGTCCCAGGAGGACCGCCAGCGGGCGATGGACGAGCACATGCGCGTCGGCCACGAGTTCTCGACGATCCTGAACCACACCACGTACTCGTTCGGGATCGACGACCAGGAGTTCATGACCGCGTTCGAGTGCGAGGAGCCCTCCGACTTCATGCACCTCATGCTCACGCTGCGCGACTCGGAGGCGAGCCGCTACACGGAGCGCGACACGCCGATCTTCGTCGGAAGGCACTGCTGGATCCGAGAAGCACTGGACGAACTCGACGGCGCAGCGATCAGGGCCGAGCTCTAGTAGCCGTACGTGTGCTCGTCGCGCCAGACGCGCCACATGGCGAAGCCGGCGAGCACGAATACCGCCAGGAACGAGACCAGGCCCCACCCGTTCCCGACCGGGGCGAAGAAGCGGGCGGCCACGTTCACGATCATCAGCAGCACCGAGCCGTAGAACACGACCCGCGACCGCATCGACCACATCGAGATCTCGTCTCGGCGCTCGCGCCAGATCAGGTAGAGGAAGTACGCGATCGCGAGGAAGAACGCGATGCGCGCCAGAAGGAAGAGCGCGGTCAGCGTCGTCTCCAGCTGCAGCGCCACGACCACGCCGGCGATCAGCGCGACCACGATGAAGCCGCGGAGCGTCGGATTCATGTCTCGGAAGGCTCGCCGCATACGGCCCAGGGTAGCTAGCATCCCGGCGTGGTCGAGGAGGGCAGGCCGGCGCCGGACTTCGAGCTGGAGAGCGACAGCGGCGAGACCGTTCGGCTCTCCGACCTGCGCGGCAAGCCCGTCGTTCTCTACTTCTATCCGAAGGACGACACACCGGGCTGTACCCGGCAGGCCTGTGGCATCCGTGACGCCTGGGGCGAGTTCCAGCGCGCGGGCGCCGAGGTGCTCGGGATCAGCGCCGACTCGCAGGCCTCGCACGAGCGCTTCAAGTCGAAGTACGACCTCCCCTTCACGCTCCTCGCGGATCCGGAGCACAAGCTGTCCGAGCCCTACGATGTCGGCCAGGAGGGCAAGACGTCGTACGAGCGCTCCACGTTCGTGATCGACGCGGACGGCAACGTTGCGAAGATCATGCGCCGGGTGAGCCCGGACGACCACGCGGAGCAGGTTCTAGCCGCGCTCTCCGGCGCCTAGCCGAACGAACAGTTGCCCCTGCGGCGAGCTTTCGCCACCATGGATGTCTACAGCTCGACGGGAGGAACGGGTTGAAGCCTTCCGGGAAGCTGCGGCGCTCGGACTGCTCGGCTCGTCCTCCCTCTGAGGGTCTTGATGCACACGCCGCCGCCGCCCACACAGCACTGCTCGATCGCACTCTGGCGCGGGTACGTCACCGCACAGTTCTACGTCCAGACGGACGAGATCGACGACGCGGTCCGCGTCTCGCAGTCGTTCCGAACCTTGCGCTTCCCGTGGCAGGAGCGGAAGACGCTCGAGGACGACCCGACCGCCAGGGCCGCGCTCGACGGGCTCGAGGGGCACCTGCTCGCCCGCGGCTGGAAACGTACCGAGCCCCAACCCGACGACGAGTGGTACGAGCTGCACTTCCAGCGCGGCGACCCGGCCGAGCCCCCGGTCGCCGAGCCGAGGCCGATCCCCCGCCTCGCCGGGGTTCCGCGCCAGCGGATCTCGACGAACGGGGCGCGCGCGGCCGTGACGGTGGAGACATTCGTGACCGGGTACCGCGCCGCCCTCGGCCGCTACACCGCCGCCGTCGACCGCTGCGACCCGCCCGAGGACACCTACCTGCCGCTGTTCGAGACGCTGAACTGGGCCGCGAGGCTCGTGGACAGCCTGGGGCACCCGGAGATCGCCACCGCGCAGGGGCTCCGCTGGGCGCGAAACGCCGTTCACCTCCACTGGGCGAAGGCGCTCGAGCCGCGCGGCGTGCTCGCGCCCCAGCCGGTCCCGGCGGGCGAGCGCCACGAGATCATCCAGCACACCGTCGCCCTCGACTGGTTCTGGCTCCCGGTCGAGCGGATTCCGAAACCGCGCACCTCCAAGCAGGAACCGGAGCTGCGCGAGGCCTACGTCACGTGCTTCGCGGGGCAGCGGGCCCAGGAGCCCCTCCGGCGGCTTCTCGACGAGCTGGCTCCGCATCTGCCTGCAACAACCGGCACGACGCTGCGCTAACCGGCCGAATCGCCGCCCGTCAAAAGAGTGCGGATGAGAGGACTTGAACCTCCACGGGGTTTCCCCCACACGGACCTGAACCGTGCGCGTCTACCAATTCCGCCACATCCGCGCGGACGGACAGTGTAGCGGCGGCATGCCCGGGATTTTCCGCTTGAACAGGGGTCTTCTCCTGCTTGCCGCGATCGGCCTCGCGGTGCCGCTCGCCGCCGCCTCCGCGGCCGGTCCGGCCCCTGCGCCCAGCCCGTTCGTCGAGCAGGTCGTCCTGCTGAAGAAGCCGTCGCTGGCGAAGTCCGGGCTCGCGCTGCACAGCCGCGCCGGGTCCGGCTACCTGAGCGCGGTTGCCCGCGACCAGCAGCGATTCGAGGCGCGTCTGGAGCGGGCCGTGCCCGGCGCGACCGTCCACTGGCGCTACCAGGTCGTCCTCGACGGCCTCGCCGTCGTCGCGCCCGCAACGGCAGCGGCCCGGATCGCCACGCTTCCCGGGGTCGCGCACGTATTCAAGAGCGTCCGCTACGAGGACCAGGCCTCCAACGGCCCGGAGGTGATCGGGGCGCCGCAGGTCTGGGGGCCGACGCTCGCCACCGCGGGCGAGGGGATCAAGATCGGGATCATCGACGACGGCGTCGACCAGAGCCATCCGTTCTTCTCCCCGGTCGGGTTCACGATGCCGCCGGGCTTCCCGAAGGGCCAGAAGGCCTACACGACCGCGAAGGTGATCGTCGCCCGCTCCTTCCCGCCGCCTGGGCTGAAGTACCGGTACGCGAAGGTGCCGTTCGACCCGGTCGAGTCCGAGCACGGGACGCACGTCGCAGGGATCGCCGCGGGAGACAGCGACACCGTGGCGCAGGGCGACTTCGGCCCGGAGGTGGTGTCCGGGGTCGCCCCGCGCGCCTACATCGGCAACTACCGCATCGGGACGATCCCCACGAACGGTGCCGGCCTCGACGGCAACTCTCCGGAGATCGCGGCCGCGGTCGAGCAGGCCGTGAAGGACGGCATGAACGTGATCAACATCTCGTACGGCGAGCCGGACATGACGCCGTCCCGGGACATCGTCGCCCAGGCGCTCGACGGGGCCGCCGCCGCCGGAGTCGTCTCGACGGTCTCGGCCGGGAACGACTTCGACGCGCTCGAGTTCGGCACGATCGGGTCCCCCTCCACTGCGCCCAGGGCGATCTCGGTCGCAGCGGCGAGCACCGGCCGCCACATCGCGTACTTCTCGTCGGCCGGGCCGACGCCGTACGGGCTGCGGCTCAAGCCTGACGTGACCGCCCCCGGGGTCTCGATTCTCTCCTCCGTCCCGCGTCACGACGGGCTCTGGGACACGTTCGACGGGACGAGTATGGCGGCCCCGCACGTCGCCGGCGCCGCGGCCCTGCTGATGCAGCGGCATCCGACCTGGACGGTCGCGCAGGTCAAGTCCGCGCTGATGCTGACGGGCAACCCCGTCACTGGGCACAAGGGCGAGGCGCCGCCGACCCGCGAGGGCGGCGGGATGATCTGGCTCCCCCGTGCCGACCAGCCGCTCGTCTTCGCGAGCCCGTCCAGCCTCTCCTTCGGCTACCTGCGCCGCGGCCAGGCACGGGGCCTGCGCGTGCGTCTAACGGATGCAGGGAGCGGCGCGGGTGCCTGGCGCGTCTCGGTGCGCAACCTGGTCGGGGGACGGGGCGTGAAGCTCTCGGCACCCGGGAGCGTGACCGTCCCGGGCAGGGTGTCGCTGCGAGCGTCGGCGTCGCCTCGCGCCGCCGACGGCGACTCGAGCGGCTTCCTCGTCCTCAGGCACGGCAGCGACGTTCGCCGGATTCCGTACTGGGTGCACGTGAGCGTTCGGGCCCTCTCACAGGAGCCGAGCCGGCTGCTGCGGAGCCCTGGCGAATATCGCGGCGACACGCGGCTGGGGAGATCGCTCGTGTCCTCGTACCGATTCCCGAGCAGCCCCGCCGCGCTGGAGATCCCCTTCCGCCTGACCGGTCCGGAGCAGGTCTTCCGCTTCGTGCTTCGCAGGCCGGCGGTCAACGCGGGAGCCGTGATCGTCTCCGAGGCGCGCGGCGTCCGGGTCGTGCCGCGGCTCGTCCGGGCAGGCGACGAGGACCGCGTCGCCGGCTACACCGGGCTCCCGATCAGGACCAACACCTACCAGGCGCGCTACTTCGGCCCGGTGCCTGCCGTCGGCGTGTTCCGCCCGAACCCGGGCACCTACGACATCGTGTTCGACACCCCGCGGCACCGATCGCCCGGGCCTTTCACGTTCCGCTTCTGGCTCAACGACACGACCCCGCCATCCGCGAAGCTCCTCACCCACGCCGTCGCGCAGGGAGCCCGCCTGCAGCTCGTCGTCCACGATCGAGGCTCCGGCGTGGACCCGGAGTCGATCCTCGCGCTGGCCGATGGACATTCACGCAGGATCGTCTACACGCCGGCGACCGGCCGCGTCGAGGTCGTCCTCGGGAGCCTGGCCCGTGGCCGCCATCGCCTCGTCTTCAGCGTCGCCGACTACCAGGAGACGAAGAACAACGAGAACAACTCGGCGACGCTGCCGAACACCCGACGGCTCAGGGAGACCTTCGTCGTCCGCTAGTACCGGTCGGACTCGTCAAGCGTAGGCAGCTGCTCGAGATCCCGTTCGACGCTGGCGGCGAAGTCTTCCGCGTCACCGTCCCCGGCCTCCCCGCGGACGACCTTCCACTGCGACTTACGGCGCGCCCGCTGGCGCCTTCTCCGGCCCTCGAGCCCGAGCCTCTCCTGGAGCCGCGGCCACTCGGCGCCGATCACTGCCAGGACAGCACAGGCGAGGAGCGCTACTGACAGCCAGCTCACGTCCCCCATTCTAGCTCCCCGAAGGCGGTCGCTTGCGACGCCGACCAACAGAGGCCGGGCCGGCTTCGCCGGCACGGCCGACTAAACCGAAGCTACGCGTCAACCGATATTCCCTTCATGAGCTCACCTGTGGTGATCGTCTCCTACCTCGTCCTCTGGGCGGCGCTGATGCGGGCGCTGCTCGTCCAGGCCGCCATCCTCCCGGCGACCTGTGCGCGCTGCGGCCTCCATTTCGAGCGGCGGGCCCTGGGCGAGATCGTCTGCTCCTGCGGCCGCTAGCGACGCTTCAGAGCGTCAGGCCGCGGACCGTGAGCTCGCTCGTCGCCGCGTCGACGCGGTCGACCGCCTGCTGACCAGCGAGCCACTCGACGAGCTCGCCGATCCCCGTCTCGAGCTCGACGCGCGCGCGGAAGCCGAGCAGCTCCTCCGCCCTGGTCGTGTCCGCGTAGCAGTGCCGGATGTCGCCCGCGCGGTAGCGCGCGGTGCGCTCGGGCTCGAGGTCGACACCGAGCCCTTCTGCGAGGAGGCGGGCGATGTCGTCCACGGTGCTCGGGGTTCCGGTCCCGAGGTTGAGCCCCGTGCCCACGGCGCGATCCGACTCGAGCGCGAGAACGATCCCCTCCACGATGTCGCTCACGTGGGTGAAGTCGCGTGACTGGCGGCCGTCCTCGAAGACCACCGGCGGGCGCCCGTTCAGGAGCCGCGAAGCGAAGATCGCGGCCACGCCCGTGTACGGGTTCGAGAGCGCCTGCCCCGGCCCGTAGACGTTGAAGAGCCGCAGCGCGACGGTCGGGATCCCGTAGGCCGCGCCGGTCACGAGGGCGAGCTCCTCCTGGTCGCGCTTCGTGATCGCGTAGATCGAGGTCGGTATCAGCGGCTTACTCTCGCGGGTCGGCCGCGGCTCGAGCTGCCGGCCGCACTCGGGGCAGAGGCACTCCCACTCGCGCGCGAGCAGCTGCTCCTCGCCGCGCAGCTGCGGGGCGACCGCGCCGTGCTCGGGGCACTCGTACTCGCCCTCGCCGTAGATCGACATCGACGAGGCGACCACGAGCCTCTTCGGCAGCGGGGAGCGCGCGACGAGCCGCTCGAGGAACACTGCCGTCGCGAGGGTGTTCTCGCGCACGTACGCGGCGATCTCGTACATCGACTGACCGACGCCGACGGCGGCCGCGAGGTGCACGACGCGGTCGACGTTCTCGAGCGCACGGTCGACGAGCGCTCCGTCCGCGAGGTTGCTTTCGATCAGCTCGGCGCCCTCGGGCAGGGTCGGGCGAGCGCCGCCGTGCACCTGCTCCTCGAGGCTGTCGAGCACGACCACCTCGTCGCCCGCGGCCACGAGCCGGCGCACGAGGTGCGAGCCGATGAAGCCGGCGCCGCCGGTGACCAGGGTTCTCACGGCTCGAACGATAGCCCTCCGTCCGCCGCGGAGAACTCCACGAGCTTGGTGCCCGTCGCCTTGAACGAGGCGAAGGCGGTCCCGCCGCGCTCGAGCTGGAGCCGCTCCGCGGAGGCCTCGGTCACCTCGGCCGTCACGGGCCCGATCCGGACGCGGACGCGGTTGCCGACGCGGACGACCGAGGCGATCTCCCCCTGGATCAGGTTCAGCGCGGAGTCCTCGGAGCGCACCCGGCCGACCGAGACGTCCCAGGGGTAGACGACGACGCCGACCTCGCCGCTCGCACGGTCGGCCGAGAAGACGCGCTCGCCCGTCTCGAGCACGACGGCCGTCAGCCCGCCGTCGTCCCCGTCCGCCTGGCCCCGGAGCAGGTTCGCGCCCGTGAACGAGGCGACAAACGGATCCCGCGGCCGCGAGACCAGCTCCTCCGGGGCCCCCACCTGGCGCAGGCTCCCCTTCACGAGGACGCCGACCGTGGTCGCGAGCGCCGCCGCGTCCTCGTAGTCGTGCGTGACGATCAGCGTCGGCAGCTCGAGCGCGCCGAGAAGCTCCTGCAACTCCGCCCGCACGCTCGTCTTCGTGTGCGCGTCGAGCGCGGCCAACGGCTCGTCCAGCAGCAGCACGCCCGGGTCGCGCGCCAGCGCCCGCGCGAGCGCGACGCGCTGCCGCTCGCCGCCCGAGAGCTCACCGGGCCGCGCCTTCGCGAGGTGCGAGATGTGGAAGCGCTCGAGCAGCTCGCCTACCCGCTCCTTGCCGCCGTAGGCCACGTTCGCCTGGACGCTCAGGTGCGGGAACAAGGCGTACTCCTGGAAGACCAGGCCGACGCGCCGCTCGTCGGGCTGGCGGAAGACCCCGCGTCCGACGTCCACCCAGACGTCGTCGTCCAGCGCAACCCGCCCGGACCCGGGCCGGACGAGGCCCGCGATGATGCGCAGGATCGACGTCTTGCCTGCTCCCGACGGGCCCACGAGCGCCACGGTGCGCTCGACGTCGAGCGCGAGCCTCAGCGCAAAGGAGCGAAGAGCGAGGGAGAAGTCCGTCGAGAGGGTTGCCACGAGAGGATGAGTCTCAACGAAAACAGGAGCACGGCGCTGATCGCGACCAGGAGCGCGCCCATCGCGAGCGCGACGTCGAAGTTGATCGCGAAGGCCTGGTAGATCGCGAGCGGCAGCGTCTGCGTGATGCCCTGGAGGCTCCCCGCGAACATGATCGTCGCGCCGAACTCGCCGAGGCTGCGGGCGAGCGCGAGCGCCTCACCTGCCGCGAGGCCGTTGAGCGCCAGCGGCAGCACGACGCGGAAGAACGTGCGCGTCGAGCCGGCGCCGAGCGTTCTCGACGCCGCCACCAGGTCGGGGTCGACCGCCTGGAACGCCGCGATCGCGGTCCGGATGTAGAGCGGGCTCGCGACGAACGCGATCGCGAGAACGACGGCCGTCTGGGTGAACGAGACGCTCAGCCCGAGCGCCTCGAGCGTCGAGCCGAGCAGCCCGAACCGCCCGAACGTCACGAGCAGGCCGAGCCCGGCAACCGCGGGAGGCAGGACGAGCGGCAGCTCGACGAGCGTCACCAGGACGGTGCGCCCCGGAAAGCGACGGCTCGCGATGAGATAGGCGGCGGGTGTGCCGAACACCAGGATCAGCACCTGAGCGGCGAGCGTCGTCTTGAACGAGACGACGAGCGCGTCGGTGACGATCGGGTTGCCGAGGAGCCGCACGAGCCGCCCGGGAGCGACCTGAGTGAAGATCGCGATGACCGGCAGCGCGAGGAACGCGAACGCGACCGCGCAGGCGCCGAAGAAGAGGACCCCGAGCAGTCCGCCTCTCAGGCGCCGGCGCTGCACGGCCTACCTCTTCTTCGGCTTCGGCTTCACGCGCGGCAGGAAGCCGTACGAGCGCATGATCTTCTGGCCCTTCTTGCTCAGGACCTTCTTGATGAACGCGGCCGCGGCTGCCTTGTTCGTGCTCGCCGTGACCGTGCAGATCCCGTACTGGACCTTTGGCTGTGCCCAGGCCGGGATCTTGATCGTCTTCACCTTGCCCGGCACGGTCTTGGCGTCCGTCGAGTAGACGAACCCGGCGTCGCCCTCGCCGAGGGCGATCTTGGCGAGCACCTCGCGGACGTCCGTCTCCTTGCTGACGACGTTCGCCAGCACGGGCGCCGTGAGGTTCATGTTCTTGAGCACCTGCAGCGTGTACGTCCCGACCGGGACGCCCGAAGCGGCGATCACGATCTTGACCCCTGGCTTGCGCAGGTCGTAGACGTTGCGGATGTTCGCCGGGTTCGACTTCGGCACGATCACGACGAGCGTGTTCCGCGTGAACACGACCGGCTTCGAGCAGAAGCCGTCCTTGTTCAGGCCCTTGGGCAGCGTCATGTTCGCGGAGGCGAACACGTCGGCCGGCGCGCCCTTCCGGATCTGCGTGGCGAGGGCGTTGGAGCCTGCGAAGGAGAACTTCGCTCCCGGCGCGATCTTCGGGAACGCGTCGGTCAGGGACGCGGCCGCGTAGACGGTCAGGGTGGTGTTCGTCCGGGCCGCGGCCCCGGAGATGGCGAATGCGGCGACGACGCCAACGAGTGCGAGCGTCCCGAGCTTCATGCGACTTCTCCCTCCCATCAGTGCTGGACCATCACCGAGGTCGCCTTGACGACCGCCGTGGCCGCCTGCCCCTTGCGGAGATCGAGGTCCTCGACCGCGTCAGCGGTGACGATCGCGACGACGCGGGCAGGTGCGTCGATCGTGAGCTCGACCTGGGCGATCAGCCCCTCCACCTTCACCGATGTGACCGTCCCGGGGAGCCGGTTGCGCGCGCTGAAGTGCTCACTGTCCGGCTCGCCGCGCAGCCGCACGATCTCCTCGGCCGGCACGATCCGGCGGTTGCTCGAGTCTCTCGCGGTCTTGATCTTCCCGGAGCTGTCCCAACGCCGCAGCGTGTCGAGGCTGATCCCCAGGGTCTTCGCGGCCTCTCCCGCCGGGTAGAACTGTCTCGGCATCGCCGGCCTCCTAGCTCGTGTAGACATCGAGTGCGTCGGACACGCGGTCGATCGTGAGCGGCCGCGGCAGCGCCGAGCCGAGCCGCGAGCCTCCGGCGGCCGCGGAGAGGACGCTCAGATGCTGCGCCTCGCTCGCCGCCGCCCGCGCCGCGAGCTGCGTGTACGCATCGGCGTCGAAGCCGTCGACCGCACCCAGGTACGCACCCAGGAACAACGCCTCGAGCCGGCTTCCGAGCCTCGCGACCGAGCCGCGCTTCACCCATGCGGCACGCGGGTACGAGAAGTCGATGTCGTCCGCCGTGGCAGGCGTCTGGCCCGCGTCCATGAGGATCGCCGCAACGGCGTCGTAGTGCCGCTTCTCGTCCGCGCGGGCCTTGCGGAGGTTGGCGAACGCGGCCCCGGTGAAGTGCTTCGAATCGATCGCGTTGTCGTAGAAGTCGATCGCGAGCAACTCGACCGCGACGAGCAGCCGGGCGTAGGCGAGGTCGCCGTCGGAAGGGGTGTCGCCGGTCGGGGCGGCCGAGGCCGACGGCGCGAGGCTCCCGAGGGCAGAGCCCCCCAGGAGCGCCGCAGCGCCCGTTCCTCCGCGCGCGAGCAGCGCACGCCTGCTGAACCCCATCCCCATGACCGCGGCATTATACCAATGCAATGCCTATGTAATGCAAACAAGCGCCACCGCAGTACGCTTTCCCGGTGTTCCTGCTCGTCGCAATCGCACTGCTGCTCGCCCTCCCGTCGCCGTGGAACTGGGTCGGGTTCGGGATCTGCTTCTTCTTGTTTCTCGGCGAGGCCGCGTTCTGGAACTCGAAAGTCCGCGGCCGGAAGGCGCGGGTCGGCGCGCAGACGCTGGTCGGCCAGAGGGCGACAGTCGTGTCTGCCTGCCACCCGGACGGCCAGGTCCGACTCCAGGGCGAGATCTGGCACGCGCGCTGCGCCGAGGGTGCCAACACCGGCGAGACGGTGATCGTGACCGCCCGCGACAGGCTCACGCTGGTCGTCGAGCGCGCTGCGCGCTGAAACCCTCGGCGTGGCTGCACTCGGTTCCAGAGCTTGCCCGCTCTGGGCTCTTTTGGTGTTCGGCCGCGTCTAGCGAACGCAGAACGTCTTCGCGCCCGGCTTTGCGCAGACGAGCCCGAGCAAGGCGACGCCCTCCTCGTCGAGGACGATCAGCCGGGGCTCTCGGGCGCGCTCGAGCAGCTCGATCGCGTCGGTCATCGGTGTTTCAGGCGTGACACTGGGCGGGTCGAGATCCGCGTACCCGGCAGCCGGCTCGTCGTCGTCGGCGTTCGCCGGGAGCCCGCCGCGTTCGATTGCGCCCCGGAAGTCGCCGTCCTCGGCCAGGAGGATCGTCCGGACGCCGCGGTGCTCGAGCAACTCCCGAACGTCGGCGACACTCGAGTCGGCGGGAAGCGTCTTCGGCCGCGGGATCATGACGTCCCCGACCGTGAGATCGATCACGTCCTCCCGCCGCATGGTGCCGCTCGGATTTTCGATTCCGGCCATCCTCCGCATGGTAGGCGCTGCAGCTACTTGCCGATCATCACCTCGGTCGCCTTGATCAAGACGATGACGGCATCTCCTTCCACGAGTCCGAGTTGCTCGACGCTTCCGCGCGTGATCGCCGCGACTACTTCCTGCCCGCCGACGTCGACCACCACCTCGGCCATGATCGTCCCGGTCGTGACGCTCTTTACCGTGCCCTTCAACTGATTGCGGGTGCTGAGTTCCACGCGCCCTCCCCCGGTCGCCGAACGTTTCGCGTCAGCTTAGAGCGGCTCCACCGGGGGCGCGTCGGGCATTGGGGAACTGCTGCGCGATCGTCTCCTCCAGCACACGCTCCACGAGCGTCAGGAACTCCTGCGGATCGCCGACCGTTCGCCGCACGCATCCCGCGTCACTTGATTGCGCGAGCTTCGGCGGCCTGGGGAGAGAGAAAGAACCCGCTGTTTCCAGCGGGTTCGTCCTACTCCCCGGGTTGGACTCGAACCAACAACCCTCCGGTTAACAGCCGGATGCTCTGCCAATTGAGCTACCGGGGATCGGTGCTCGGCGGGGGCGAATTGTAGCGACGTCTCACGCGAGATTGGCCGCGGTCGCACGGATGCGCTCGAGTTGCTCCTGCAGCTCTTTCGTTCGCTCGAGGTCGGCGCCGGCGAGCTCGCGGCGGAGCTGGCGCTCGCGGAGCCGCAGCAGGAGCTCCTTCGCCGTCTCGTCGTCGATGCCGCCCTCGGCCGCGCGAGCGTCGAGCTCGGCCAGGAGCGGCACGAGCTCGGCATCGGGAGGCTCGGCGGGCTCGAGCAGTTGCGCGCGTGCTCGTCGGTGGAGCTCCGAGTCGAAGTGCTCGGGAGGAAGCTCGGCCAGGAGGCCGTGCAGGTCCGGATGCGCGGCGACGCCCGCGAGGGCATCGCGTTCGAGCCGCTCCCCCGCTTCGAGCAACCGCGGCGAGATCGTTCCCGTCGCGGCGCGCCGCCCTCCCGGCGCGAGACCGGCCTGTGTCTCCTTCGGCAGGTCGAGGCGGTCGGCCGCGAGGCGGACCGCGTCCTGTCGCTCGGGCGAGTCCTCGAAGCCGGCCAGCGCCTCGCGGACGCGGACGAACGCCTCCTGGCGGTCCGGGGCTCGCTCGATCTCCAGCCGCACGCGGTAGCCGAGGTAGGTCTCGGCCCCCGCGAGCAGCTCCTCGAAGCGCTCGGCTTCGTCGTCGGGATCCGTCCCGGGCGGCAGGGTGACGACTCGCACGTCGAACCCCTGGCCGGCCGCGAGCTGCATCCCCCGCAGCGAGGCCGCCTCGCCAGCGGCGTCGCCGTCGAAGCAGAGGTAGACCTTGTGCGTCAGGCGCGAGAGCTCGCGCAGCTGTCGCTCGGTCAGCGCGGTGCCCATCGGCGCGACCACGGGCTCGAGGCCGGCCTGGTGCAGCGCGAGCACGTCCGGGTTTCCCTCGACGACGATCGCCTGCTGCTGCTTCGTGATCGCCGCGCGCGCCTTGTCGAGCCCGTAGAGCAGGTCGCCCTTGCGGAACAGCTCGCCCTCGGGCGAGTTGACGTACTTGGCCCGCAGCGGGTCGTCCTCGTGCAGCATGCGCGCCTGGAAGCCGCGCACGCGCCCGCGCGCGTCCGCGAGCGGGAAGAGCAGCCGGCCGGAGAAGTAGTCGTTCCCGCGGCGGTTGACGAGGCCCGCGGCCCGCAGCTCCTCGGCCGAGAAGCCCTTCTCGCGCGCCTTCCGGGCGATCGTCGTCCCGCCGGGAGCCAGCCCGAGTCGGTACTCGCGGCAGACCTCCTCGCCGAGGCCACGTTCGCGCAGGTACTCGCGCGCCGCCTCGCCGCCCGTCGAGTCCCAGAGGCACCGCTCGTAGAAGCTCGCCGCCTGGTCGAGCAGCGCCAGCAGCCGCTCGCGCCGACTCCGCTCGGCGTCCCGCTCCGGCGACGACTCCTCGTACTCGAGCGTGACGCGGTAGCGCTCGGCGAGCCACTCGACAGCCTGCGCGAAGTCGAGCTGCTCGGTCTCGCGGACGAAGCTGATGATGTCGCCACCGGCGCCGCAGCCGAAGCAGTAGTAGAGCTTGTCCTGCGGGTTGACCGAGAAACTCGGCGTCTTCTCGTCGTGAAACGGGCAGAGCCCGACGAAGCGCGCGCCCGAGCGGCGGAGCTGGGTGCGGGCGGAGACGACCTCGACCATGTCGGCCGCGTCGACCGCCTCGCGAACGGATGCGTCCCGGATCCGCGCCACTAGTCCAGCGACTCGGCGTAGCTCAGGGCGAAGCGGTCCGTCATGCCGGCCACGTAGTCGATCACATCGTCGACGGAGTCGCCGCGCTCGATCAGGTGGTCGAAAATCCGGCGCACGACAACGCGAGCCCGCTCATGCTCGGACCGCGAGGCCTCTGCGAGGTAGACCCGCTCGAACATGAACGAGCGCAGCTCGAGCATCGCCTCGCCGACCTCCTCGCTCTGCCGGATGTCCCCGGCCTCGGCGGAGGTCTCGACCAGGTCGTGGACGAGGGTGTCGATCCGGCGGGAACCGGTCGGCCCGAGCAGCTCGATCTCGGCGCTCGGCAGATCGCCCGGGTCGAGGACTCCGGCCCGCACCGCGTCGTCGATGTCGTGGTTGATGTACGCGACGCGGTCGACCAGGCGGACGATCCTGCCCTCGAGCGTCTCCGGCTCGTTCGGGCCTGTGTGGTTCAGGATCCCGTCGCGCACCTCGGCCGTGAGATTGAGGCCGCGGCCGTCGCGCTCGACCACGTCGACCACGCGGAGCGAGTGCTCGTTGTGGCGAAAATGCCGGCCGAAGCGCTCGTGCAGCACCTCGTCGAGCGCCTCCTCGCCCGCGTGCCCGAACGGCGTGTGGCCGAGGTCGTGCCCGAGGCCGATCGCCTCGACGAGATCCTCGTTGAGCCGCAGCGCGCGGGCGACGCCGCGCGAGATGCCCGTCGTCTCGAGCGTGTGCGTGAGCCGCGTGCGGTAGTGGTCGCCGGCCGGGTCGATGAAGACCTGCGTCTTGTGCATTAGCCGCCGGAACGACTTCGTGTGCACGATCCGGTCGCGGTCGCGCTGGAACGGCGTGCGCAGCCGACACTCCTCTTCCGGCTCCGCCCGGCCGCGCGTGTCGTACGAGCGGACGGCAAGCGGCGAGAGCCACCGCTCCTCGTGCTCGCGGACGCCCGCCTCGAAGGCGTCCGCGGCCCTTCCGGCTACTTCCGGCACGCGGTGAGACTAGATGATGATCGGGACGGTCCCGCCGTCCGCGCTCCAGGCCGCGCCGGTCACGTACGAGGCCCGGTCCGAGCACAGGAATGCAACCACGTCCGCGATCTCCTCCGGCTCCGCCAGGCGCCCGAGCGGCCGGCCCTTGGCGACGGCCTCGAGCACCTCCTCGCGGGTCTTGCCCGTCCGCGCCGCCTGCTGGTCGGCGAGCGCTCCGTCCCCCAGCCAGGCCGCGGTCGCGGTCGGCCCGGGCGCGACCGCGTTGCACCGGATCCCGTTACCCCCGTAGAGGTCGGCCACCAGGCGCGAGAGCGAGAGCACTGCCGCCTTCGTGACGGAGTAGTCGGGCATCGACGTCGAGGGCCGCTTGCCGGAGGTCGAGGCGACGTTGACGATCACACCGCTGCCTCGAGCCTGCATCGCGGGCAGGACGGCGCGGATCGCGCGCACGTAGCTCATCACGTTCAGCTGCCAGACCTCGTCCCACTCCTCCTCCGTGACGGCGACGAGGTCGCGCTGAACCGCGATCCCGACGTTGTTGACCAGCACGTCGACCTCTCCCGCTTCGGCGATCACCCGCTCGGGCTCGCCTCGCTGCGAGAGATCGGCGCGCACGTGGCGCGCCTCGCCGACGCCGGGCGCGTCGCCCCGCCCGCAGGTGACGACCCGCGCTCCCTCGCCGGCGAGCACGCGGGCGGTCGCCAGGCCGATCCCTCCGGTCGAGCCGGTGATGACACAGCAGCGGTCTTGAAGGCCAAGGTCCAAAGCGACGCCTAGGCGTCGCTTGCGATGCCTAGCTTCAGGATGCGCGGCTCAGCCGCGCATCCGTCTGAAACGACCGGTTGACACCGTGGCCGTTGGCGACTCACGCGTCTAGCCTAGCGCCATGACGACGCTCCTCCTCGTGCGGCACGGTGAGACGGACTGGAACCGGGACGAGCGCTTCCAGGGACAGGCGGACCCG
>Ga0335084_10000596_pt1 | contig 31178 bp, 25 predicted proteins | sample Lox_Sample_44_FD_206721 | JGI IMG/M metagenome (GOLD analysis project Ga0335084, IMG submission 206721) | Soil microbial communities from Loxahatchee National Wildlife Refuge, Florida, United States - Lox_Sample_4.4 | ecosystem: Environmental > Terrestrial > Soil > Wetlands | place: USA... | reverse complement strand
CGTCAGCTGTTCCGTCTTTTTGGCGATGCATTCCATCAGTTCGCGCCACGACTCGGCGAAAGCCGCAGTTCCCTCAAGCTGGGGTCTGGCGGCAAGAGCAATGTGATCGATCCCTGCCTTGGCAAAATCGGCAAGCACCGCTTCGGCATCGCCCCCATCCGCAGCCAGGCTACCTTTCACTTTTCCATGATTGGCAAAAGCGAGCAGCGTCTTTTCGGGCATGGTGTCGATCGTATCTGCGGATGCCAGTGCTTCGATGTACAGAACGTCTGACGCTGACGGGTCCTTGGTGCCGGTACTGGCCCACAACAGCCGTTGCTGCCTGGCCCCGGATACAGCTAATTCTTGCCAGCGCTTCGATGACAGCACTTCGACGTAGGCTTTGTAGGTGCGCATCGCGATGGCGATGCCGAGGCGGTTGCGCAGTGTGTCCGGGACCTTGTCCTTGACGGCGACATCCCAGCGGCTGACGAAAATCGATGCGACCGAAGCGACTCGCGGATCGAGTCCGGCGGCAATGCGCCGTTCGATGCCGCGCATATACGCCTCGGCCGCCGCGACGTAGTGCTCACGGGAGAAAAGCAGCGTGACGTTCACCGGCACGCCCGCAAAGATCGATTCCTCGATCGCCGCAATACCCGCGGGCGTGCCCGGAATCTTGATGAACAGATTCGGGAGCTGCGCGCGCGCATGCAGTTGTGCTGCCGCCTCGATGGTGCCGGCTGTATCGTTCGCAAGCAAGGGCGATACTTCCAGCGACACCCAGCCGTCAACTCCGTCAGTGGCAGTATGGATCGACCGGAACAGGCCGGCAGCCTGCGTAAGATCTTCCAGCGCGAGTTCGAAGAACAACGCTTCACCGGATTTGCCTACGAGCGCTTTTTTGCGTATCGCGTCATTGTAAAAATCGCTGTTCTTGATCGCATGATCGAAAATTGTGGGATTGGAGGTGAGTCCCGTGATTGAAAGTTCGCGGATATAACGCGACAGTGTGCCGCTGGTCAGCAATCCGCGCGTGATGTTGTCTAGCCAGAGACTCTGGCCGAATTCGTGCAGTTGTTGTGTCGCATTCATTTCTTTTCCTTCACTAATGTTGGGTTGTGCCAGCTTCCGTCTGCGGCAATCAGCGTGTCTGCCTGCTTCGGCCCCCAACTGCCGGGTTTGTAGGGGAACACCTTGTTATGCATGCCGAGGACCGGATCGACCACCACCCATGCGGCCTCGACCGCATCCTCGCGGGTGAACAGCGCCCCGTTGCCGGCCATCGCATCGCTCAACAGCCGTTCATAAGGTGATTCAACTCCCGACTGTTCATCCAGCAGGTAGAGCTCGCGCTGGTCACCGACAAATTCCTTGCCTGCGCGCTTTACGCGTGCGGCGAGGGCGACGGCAGAATTCGGCGAGAGCCTGAATCGCAGATAATTAGCCCGCCCGTTCGTCGGCATTGAATCGTCGAACAGCTTTTGTGGCGGCGGCTTCAACTCCACCAAGACTTCGGCTGCCGTGGCCGCCATGCATTTCCCGGAACGCAGATACCACGGCACGCCCTGCCAGCGCCACGAATCAATGAACAGCCGCAGCGCGCAGAACGTCTCGACGTCCGAGTCCTTCGCCACACCCGGTTCCCTGCGATAGCCGGCGTACTGGCCGCGCACCACGTCGTGCGGTTGCAGGGGACGCATGGCCTGGAACACCTTGGCTTTCTCGTTGTGGACAGCGGCATAGCCCTGATAGGCAGGCGGTTCCATCGCCAGCAGTGCGACGATCTGAAACAGATGATTCTGGACGACGTCGCGCAGGCAACCGGCACTTTCGTAAAATGCACCGCGTTCCTTCACGCCGAAATCTTCGGCGAGCGTGATCTGCACGCTGGCCACGCAGTTGCGGTTCCAGATCGGCTCGAGGAAAGAATTGGCGAAGCGGAAATAGAGGATATTCATGATCGCCTCTTTTCCAAGATAGTGGTCGATGCGGAAGATCGAATCCTCCTCGAAAACCGACAGTGCGATGCGGTTCAGCTCGCGCGCGGAAGCCAGATCGCGTCCGAACGGCTTTTCCACGATGACCCGCGCCTGTTCTGCCAGACCCGCAGCGCCGAGATTTTTGATCACCGCGGAGAATAGTGAGGGTGGAATGGCGAGATAGTGCGCCGGACGGCAGGCTTCGCCCAGTGCCTGCTTGAGCGCTGTGAACGTCCCCGTATCGTTGTAATCACCGCTCACATATTGAAGAAGCGAGACAAGCCGGTCGAGGGCAGCACGGTCATCGATCCTGCCTGCTTGCCTGATACTGTCCTTCACCCGTTTTCGCAGTTGCGCCAAGCTCCATTTCGAGGATGCGACACCTACCGCCGGCACATTGAGAACGCCGCGCTTGCACATCGCGTAAAGCGCGGGAAAGATCATCTTGTGGGCAAGGTCGCCGGTCACGCCGAAGATCACCAGCGCATCGGCAGAAGTCCTGCGGCTAGGTGTATTGCCCATCCCGGTGTCCTGCTTTCTTCTTATCACGCACGCAAGGTTGTTTGCTCATTGTCGATTGCAAGTCTGCATCGTTTGGTTTGGCTCGATGCAAACCCCGCTTCAATAATCGCCACCCATTGCTCGCAAGCGAGTGCGCAGCGATGCGATTTCGTCGAGCAATTCCAGCACCAGAGCTGCCCCGGCGAGATCGATGTCCAGATCATGCTGCAAGCGCAATGCCTTGCGTGCGCGGTGCAGGCTGGCGCCGGCGAAAATCCAGCGCGCCGGTTCACGACCCTGCGGCTCCAGCACGCCAGCATCCACCAGTGCAATGATCTGTTCATCGTGGACTGCGCAGGCACGGCACAGATCGGCCAGCGTCAGCTGGGTTTGTTCTTCCAGTATGCATATGGAAAATTGAGTCAAATTGTTATCAGTATTCATTTCCCATACTCCTATTTCGGCACTCCAAGTTTGGTGCGCGGATTAAAATTAAGTTCCTGTTCCATTTTGCGGTAGATGTCTTTGGCTGCTTCGGTATCGGCTGGCGGCAGCGCGATGGACAAAATCACATAGCAATCGCCGGGCGGATTGCCGGGCATGCCGCGTCCCTTCAGCCGCATTTTGCGACCGGACACTGAGCCTTCGGGGATTTTCAGTTCCACGATGCCGCCCGGTGTCGGCACCTTCACCGTTGCGCCCAGCGCCGCCTCCCAGGGAGCCACCGGCAAGTCAAGATGGAGATCGCGGCCATCGACCCGGTAAAGCGGATGCGGCCTGAATTCGATCTCGAGATACAGATCTCCCGCTTTGCCTTCTCCGGCACCCGGACTGCCCTGCCCGCTGAGGCGGATGTGCTGACCTTCGCGTATACCTTTAGGGATAGTTACATTGAGAATACGATCTCTGGTGACGACATGACCTTGCGCATCCACGGTGGGAACCCGCAACGTGATGGTGCGGGTTGCACCCTGATAAGCGTCTTCCAGGTCGATGAGCACCTTGGCATGGTGATCCTCGCCCGTGGTACGGAAAGACGCGCCTCCGCCACCATCGCGGAAATCGCGTCCAAACAGGGATGCAAAGAAATCACTGTAGTCCGCCGCACCGCCAGCGCTGGAGCCACCGCCGCTGAATTCGAAACCCGCGTTCCAATCCGGCGGCGGGCGAAACTCCTGCCCGCCTTTCCAGTTGGCTCCCAGCTGGTCGTACGCCGCGCGTTTCTCCGCGTCTTTGAGTACCTCATAGGCCTCGCCCAGCTCCTTGAAGCGTGCCTCGGCGTCGGCTTCCTTGCTGACATCCGGATGATATTTTCGGGCCAGCTTGCGGTAGGTGTGCTTTATCTCGTCCTGTGTCGCGTCACGGGCAACGCCCATGATTTTGTAGTAGTCCTTGAATTCCATCTGCTCGACTCCCCATGCAATGAAGCTACGGTACTCTCACTTTCGATTCGGGTCGAGAATCAAACAAGAGTCGATCATCATGAATCAGCGCACGCCAGCCTGCCGGTAAAACAGGGTCAGCTGCCTTTCGACATTTGGGCAGGATTTTTTCAGGATATCCCGCGCGGTAAAGAAGTACTCGCTCGCCACCGCAAAGAATTCTGCCGGGCTGGTGGCAGCATAGGGATTGATACAGGCGGATTTCCCCGCCGCCACTTGCAGACACAGCGCGTCATACGCCGCGCTGAAATCCTCGGCCCATCTTCTCCGGCTCATGCCGCGACGCAATGGCGGCAAACCGTTCGCCGCCCCGTTGAGTCCATCCAGTTTGTGCGCGAACTCATGCAACACCACATTGCGGCCCGGCTGAGGAGAATAGGTGTCGCGCTCCACGTCGTCCCACGACAGGATCACCGGCCCGCGCAACCATGATTCGCCACTTAGAACATTTGCATCGTTATGTACCAGGCCAATGGCATCCACCTGCTCATGATTTACCCGGAACGCGCCGGGATAGAGGATGACTTCGACCCAATTATCAAAGTAATCGATATCCAGATCCAGAATCAGCAAACAGGCTTGAGCCGCCACCGCCACACGCATCGCCAACGTCACCTCCAGGCCATGCGCGCCGTTGATAGCCTTGCTGTGCAGGAACCACGCCGTCAGTTCGCGCAGGTGCGCCATTTGCACTGCACCCAGTTCATGAAATATCGCAATCCGCCGTGTCACCCTGCGCCAGACATGGTGGGGGATCGGGTTGCGTCGCAGAATTCGGCGCATATTCCAGCGCCGCAGCGTATTGCCAATTGATTTCAATTTCTGTATCTGCCTAACCTGCCGATTGCACTGCAATATCGTCCAATCATACTGACGAATTATTTCCACATTACGCCACAACCATCCTTTGCGGCAGCGGCCAGCAATTCGATCAAGGGCAGCGCACGATGCGCCGTGCTCACCACAGGTTCATCCGCATCTTTGCCGGCGTGAGGTGGCAGCGCCGTTCCCGCTTCCACGGCGGCTTTTAGCCGGCTCAACGCTGCGGGAACATCTTCCGCCCGAATCGCGCTGGGCACGGTCCCGCTGTGTCCCATCATTTTCAGCATGGCAATCGCGACATCCCCGAACATGGTGATGTCTGCATAGGCTTTGGTTGTAAATGTCACCAGCATGCAGCCCTCCTCAATTGAGCAACATCCATAGGAATCTGATTCGAAAATTAATTCAAGCTCCGGATCAGGTCAGTGCGGCGGTGTACATGTCAAGGCGCCCTCGCCAATATATTTTGTATCGTCATGCACCTTTCCTTGCTGCATGGCTTCCATCACACCTGCACGTCTGCCGCAATATTTCTGCCGCCGGGCATTATCCCAAGTATTCTGCCATCGAAGTATCAGATAGAATACGCGCTTTGAATTCAACTTACGATCAAGGACACACCATGTATCTAATCGCCCCGAGCATTCTTTCCGCCAATTTCGCCAGGCTGGGTGAGGAAGTCGACAACGTTCTCGCCGCCGGTGCCGACATCGTGCATTTCGATGTGATGGACAATCATTATGTGCCCAACCTGACCATCGGCCCGCTGGTCTGCGAAGCGCTGCGCAAGCATGGCGTGACCGCGCCGATCGACGTGCATCTGATGGTCAAGCCGGTGGATCGCATCATTCCGGATTTTGCAAAGGCAGGCGCGACTTACATCACCTTTCACCCTGAAGCATCCGAGCACATCGACCGCACCATCGGATTGATCAAGGAAAGCGGCTGCAAGGCCGGACTGGTATTCAACCCGGCAACACCCCTGGAGGTGCTCGAATACACTTTGCCCAAACTGGACATGGTGTTGCTGATGTCGGTGAACCCCGGTTTCGGCGGCCAGAAATTCATCCCTTACGTACTCGACAAGGCACGCGCAGTGCACAAGATCATATCCGAGGGCGGTTACAACTGCCGCCTGGAGATCGACGGCGGCGTTGGCCCGTCCAACATCCTCGAAGTGGCCGAAGCGGGCGTGGATACTTTCGTGGCGGGCTCGGCAATATTCAGCAAACGCAGCGAAAAAGACAAGAACCGCTACGACACCGTCATCGGCGAATTGCGCGCCGAACTGGCCAAAGCCAAAAAGCCCAAATAAGAAATGGCACAGCCGGTACATTTCCCGCTGGATATTTCAGCGATCGTCGTCGATCTGGACGGTACACTGCTGCACACCGCTCCCGAACTTTCCGAAGCGGCCAACCGCATGCTGCGCGAAATGGATTACGCACCGGTGCCGCAGGAATTGCTGGCCAGCTATATCGGCAACGGCATCAGCTGGCTGGTAAAACGCGCGCTGACCGGAGACATGCATGCCACGCCGGATGCGGCGCTGTACGATCATGCGCTGCCGATCTTCGAAAAGCATTACACCGAATTGCTGCTGAAAAGCAAACCCTTCGACGGCGTGATCGAAGGACTGGACGCGATGAAGGCGGCAGGTTATCGCCTGGGCTGCATCACCAACAAACTGGCGCGCTATACCGAACCGCTGCTGAAAGGCGTCGGCCTGGCGAAATATTTCGAGATCGTGCTGTCCGGCGACACGCTGTCCGAGAAAAAACCGCATCCGATGCCGTTGTTGCATGCTGCGAAATTTTTCGGCGTTCCGATCGAGAAACTGTTGCTGATCGGCGATTCCCTCAACGACACCGTCGCAGCGCGAGCTGCGGGCTGTCCGGTATTCTGCGTGCCATACGGCTACAATCACGGCGAACCGGTCGACAGCCTGTTCCTGGATGCCGTGATTGCCAATCTGGGCGCCGCTTTGCCGCTGATCAGACGCGCTTGAGCCATGGCACATTTACAAGATGTATAAAAACCTCGATTTTTCAAAGACTGCCTTTTGGCGATGGTGATCCAGGCATTGCCGGACTCATGACGTCCGCTCATCCGTCTTTCGAAAAAATCAAGGAGGTTTTATGTCTCACCCCATCACCGAACAGGAATTCGACGCACTTGCCCTGCAAGGATACAACCGCATCCCGCTGGCGTGCGAAACCTTTGCCGATCTGGATACGCCGCTCTCGCTGTACCTCAAACTCGCAAACCGGCCCTATTCCTACCTGCTCGAATCGGTGCAGGGCGGCGAACGCTTCGGACGCTTTTCCTTCATCGGTCTACCCGCCGGGATCCGCATCTCGGTGCGCGGCAAACAAGTCACTCTCACGCATGCCGATGTCGAAACCACGCATGCTGTGGATAATCCGCTGGATTTCATCCGCGAATACCAGACCCGATTCAAGGTTGCGCAACTCGACAATCTGCCGCGCTTCTGCGGGGGACTGGCGGGATATTTCGGCTATGAAACGATACGCTATATCGAACCCCGCCTGTCCAAAGTTCACAAACCCGACGCAATAGGCACACCAGACATCCTGCTGATGTTGACCGAGCAGCTGGCAGTAGTGGACAACCTGACCGGGAAACTCACTTTCATCGTCTACGCCAACCCGGAACAGGCCGATGCCTACGCGCTGGCAAGGAAGCGCTTGCATGAATTGACTGCGTGTTTGAGATTGCCGGTGGACATTCCGCGCGCGCCGCCCACCCACGGCGGCGAAGCTCGTTCCGAATTCGGCGAAACCGCATTCAAGAATGCCGTGGTCAAGGCCAAGCGATACATCTTCGATGGCGACATCATGCAGGTGGTGTTGTCGCAACGGATGGCGCAGCCCTTTCCGGCGGCACCGCTGTCGCTGTATCGCGCGCTGCGCAGCGTCAATCCGTCCCCGTATATGTTCTACTACGACATGGGCGACCATCACGTGGTCGGCGCGTCTCCGGAAATCCTGGTGCGGTTGGAGCGGGATACCGTGACGGTGCGCCCGATCGCCGGGACCCGGCCGCGCGGCAAGACGCAACAACAGGATGCCGAATTTGCAAAGGATTTGCTGGCCGACCCGAAAGAACTGGCTGAGCACCTGATGCTGATCGACCTGGGACGCAACGACATCGGGCGTGTCGCGCAAAACGGCACGGTGAAGCTCACTGAAAAAATGATCATCGAGCGCTACTCGCACGTAATGCACATCGTTTCAAACGTCGAGGCCCGGCTGAAGCCCGGCTTCGATGCAATGGATGTGCTCAAGGCCACCTTCCCGGCCGGCACCGTGAGCGGTGCGGCAAAAGTGCGCGCGATGGAAATCATCGACGAACTGGAACCCAGCAAGCGGGGCATCTACGCCGGTGCGGTCGGTTACCTCGGTTTCAACGGCGACATGGATCTGGCGATCGCGCTGCGCACCGCCGTCGTCAAGGACAACATGCTGTATGCGCAAGCCGGGGCCGGCATCGTCGCCGATTCCGTGCCCGAAAGCGAATGGACTGAAACGCTGAACAAGGCGCGCGCCGTTTTGCGCGCCGGGGAGATGGTGCTGGCTGGGCTGGATAACGACCCGGAACCGTAGCGCGATGCTCAGGCTCACCGAAGTCAAACTGCCGTTGGCGCACGCCGAAGGCGAAATCCGTGCTGCGATCATCAAACGATTGGATATCGCCGACGATGATCTGGTCCGCTACACCGTTTTCAAGCGCGGCATCGATGCGCGCAAACCGAATGCGATCCTGTTCACCTACACGCTTGATGTTGAAACGCGCGATGAAGCAGCAGTCCTGGCGCTATTAAAGAACGATCCGCACTTGCGTGTCACTCCCGACAGCAGTTATCGCTTTGTCGCACAAGCGCCAAAAAATTCGGCTTCCCGCCCCGTGATTATAGGCATGGGGCCTGCAGGACTGTTTGCCGGACTGTTGCTCGCGCAGATGGGTTTCCGTCCGCTGATACTGGAACGCGGCAAACAAGTGCGCGAACGCACCAGGGACACTTGGGGATTGTGGCGCCAAGGCGTGCTCAATCCGGAATCCAACGTGCAGTTCGGCGAGGGTGGCGCGGGAACCTTTTCCGACGGCAAACTGTACAGCCAGATCAAGGACCCGCGCCATCTGGGACGAAAGGTGCTGGATGAATTCGTCAAGGCCGGCGCACCGGAAGAGATCCTGTACGCAAGCCATCCGCACATCGGCACCTTCCGTCTGGTGGGCATGGTGGAAAAGATGCGCGACACGATACTGGCGCTGGGCGGCGAGATCCGCTTCGAGAGCCGCGTCGACGACATCGAATTGGAAAAGGGTGCTGTGCGTGGTGTAGTGCTCGCCAGCGGAGAACATATCGCGACGGATCATCTGGTGCTCGCCGTCGGCCACAGTGCGCGCGACACTTTCGAGATGCTGCGCAAGAGGGGCATGTACATCGAGGCCAAGCCGTTCTCGATCGGTTTGCGCATCGAACATCCGCAATCGCTGATCGATCGGGCGCGCTACGGCAAGAATGCGGGCAGTCCTTTGCTGGGAGCCGCGGATTACAAGCTGGTGCATCACGCCAGCAACGGCCGCTCGGTATACAGTTTCTGCATGTGCCCCGGCGGCACGGTTGTCGCGGCGACTTCCGAACCGGGGTGCGTCGTGACCAACGGCATGAGCCAGTATTCGCGCAACGAGCGCAATGCCAATAGCGGCATCGTCGTAGGCATCACGCCGGAACAGGATTATCCCGGCGGTCCCCTCGCAGGCATCGAATTTCAGCGCCGCTGGGAATCGCGCGCGTTCGAACTGGGCGGAAGGAACTACTGCGCGCCCGGACAACTGCTCGTCGATTTCCTTGCGGGCAGGCCCTCGACTCAATTCGGCGAAGTGCAGCCGTCCTACACACCTGGCGTGCGCCTCACCGATCTTTCCGGCGTATTGCCTGATTACGCGATCGCGGCGATCCGCGAAGCCCTGCCTGCATTCGCAAAACAGATCAGGGGATACGATATGGCGGATGCGGTGCTGACCGGTGTCGAAACGCGCACTTCTTCGCCGATACGCATCAAGCGCAACAAGGACGATTACCAGAGCATCAACACGAAGGGGCTTTATCCGGCGGGCGAGGGCGCAGGCTATGCGGGCGGTATACTCTCGGCTGCGGTGGATGGCATCGAGGTTGCCGAAGCGGTGGCTTTAAGTATGATACGAGCGATGAATCAAGGATAGGGACAAACATGCTGTTGATGATAGACAACTACGACTCCTTCACCTACAACCTGGTGCAATACTTCGCCGAGCTCGGCGAAGATATCGTGGTGCATCGTAATGACGAGATCACGGTCGAGCAGATCGCAAATCTGAACCCGCAATTTATCGTGATATCGCCCGGCCCCTGCACACCGAACGAAGCGGGTGTGTCTGTCGAGACGATCCGGACTTTCGCCGGCAAGATCCCCATTCTGGGCGTATGTCTCGGCCACCAGAGCATCGGCCAGGCATATGGCGGTCATATCATTCATGCCAGGCAGTTAATGCACGGAAAGACCTCGTTGATCCATCACAACAATACCAGTGTTTTCACCGGCCTGCCCAACCCGTTCACCGCCACGCGCTACCACTCGCTGGTGATCGAACGCGAGACGCTGCCGGATTGCCTGGAAATCACTGCGTGGACCGACGACGGCGAAATCATGGGCGTGCGCCACAAGACCCTGGCGGTGCACGGCGTGCAGTTCCATCCCGAGTCGATCCTCACCGAACACGGGCATGACATGCTGGAAAATTTTCTGAAAGGAAGAAAATAGCCATGATCACTCCGCTACAGGCACTGACCCGCCTGATCGAACAGCGCGAGATCTTTTACGACGAGATGCTGTCGCTGATGCGCCAGATCATGAGCGGAGAAGTCACGCAGGCGCAGATCGCCGGCATCCTGGTCGGCCTGCGCGTCAAGAAGGAAACTGTCGGCGAGATCTCCGCCGCCGCACAGGTGATGCGCGAGTTCGCTGCCAAAGTGCCGGTCACCAACCGCAACCATCTGGTGGATACCTGCGGAACGGGCGGCGACGCGGCACACACTTTCAACATCTCCACCGCCAGCGCGCTGGTCGCTGCCGCCGCGGGGGCAAAGGTAGCCAAGCACGGTGGGCGATCCGTGTCTTCGACCTGCGGATCGGCGGACGTGCTGGAAGCCCTCGGCGTCAACCTCAACCTGACGCCAGAACAGGTCGGCCAGTGCATAGACCAGATCGGCATAGGCTTCATGTTCGCGCCCAATTTCCACGGTGCGATGAAATATGCGGCGCCGGTGCGCAAGGAACTCGGCGTGCGCACGATTTTTAACGTGCTGGGACCGCTGACCAATCCCGCAGGCGCTGACAATCAGGTGATGGGCGTGTTCCATCCCGACTTGGTCGGCATCCAGGCACGCGTGCTGCATCGCCTCGGCAGCCGCCACGTACTGGTGGTGCACGGCGCAGACGGCATGGATGAAATCTCGATCAGCGACGGAACTTACATTGCGGAACTGAAAGACGGCAATGTCAGCGAATACACCGTGCACCCGGATCTGTTCGGTCTTACTACTGCGCCACCGGGTATGTTGCGCGTCACCAACATCGATGAAGCAAAGGAAAAACTGTTGGGCGTGCTGAACAGTGAAACGGGCGCACCTCGCGATATCGTGCAATTGAATGCCGGTGCGGCGATCTACGTGGCGGGACTGACCAAAACACTTGAGGATGGTGTGGAAAAGGCTGATCAGGTGATTGCCAGCGGCGCTGCAAGAGCCAAGCTTGATCAGCTTATCGCATTGAGCAATCGTTTCAAGACCTGACTTCCGCCTCAAACAAGGAAAAGTGGATATCGGCGTGTGGCAGCTCTTCGCCACATGCGGACACCGGATGGACTTCCATCAAGCCGATTTTGGACTCTCGAATACAGATTTGCGGAATGACAAAGAAAATATATGAACAAGTATAACGCCAAGCCGGAGAAGGTTATCACCTGGATTATTTCAATTGGTTTTGCATTATGGAGTTCTGCATTCATTTTTCAGTCATCAATCATTGCGATTGACGGAAAAAGATATTTTGCTCTGGCTGATGATGCCATGATTTCAATGCGTTATGCGTGGAATCTTTCGCATGGAGCAGGCTTGGTTTGGAATCCCGGAGAATATGTCCAAGGTTATACCAACCTGTTGATGACCCTGCTGATGTCGGTATCGACGCTGCTGTTCGATAAATCGACCGCGGCGTTAATCATACAAATTTCGGGAATAGCCTTCATGCTGGCTATCGCTGGCGCGTCTACGCGAATTGCCGATCACTTCATCCAGAACGAAGGATACCAACGTCAAAGACTCATCAGGGTTATGGTGTTTCTCTGCACCCTGACCTACTACCCATTGGTGTTCTGGTCGCTTATGGGCATGGAAACAGGCCTGCTGACTCTGCTTTGCTTATTGGGTGTGCTTGGTGCTTTCAATTATATCGAATCCCGCAAGCCGCGATATATCTTGCATGCCTCCATATGTCTCGGTTTGGCCTATTTGACCCGAAATGATTCAATCATTGTTGCCGCGCTCGTCTGGTCATACCTTGCTATCGAAGTTATCAGTTCATCTGCCAGCAGAAAGGGCATTTTGCATTTATGCACGGGTATTGGTCTATATGCCTTATTCATCAGCGGGCAGGCAGTATTCCAATATGACTACTATGGTGACTTGCTGCCAAATACCTATTATCTGAAGCTCACGGGCATGCCGCTGATCGAAAGGATCAAAAACGGAATCAACTATGTCACTCCATTTTTGACGGGTACCGCATTTGTCTTCTTGGCATCGATCCTGTACGCAATTTCAAATTCCGCGAAAAGGAAAAAACTGCTGTTATTGTCCATTGCGATCGCTGCCATAGGGTACCAAATTTATGTCGGGGGTGACGCTTTTGTTCTCTGGCGCATGCTGTCGCCATCTGTACCATTTATATTCATATTGTTCGTTTGTGCCATTGCCGCATTTGTGAACGTTCTTTTCAATGCGGATGCCGTCAAGGAATATTTCATCCATTATCCAAAATTACCCTCAAGATATTTTGCTGGAGTAGCTATTGCCTTGTTGACTTTGACCGGGTCGCTATCCATGAATGTCAATTATCTTCCCTGGATATCTTCAGCGAAGATAAGCGGCGGTACGAGAGGTTTAAAGCTCAGTATAGATACGGCGATCGTGATAAACGAACTGACGACAGCCGACGCTTCAGTCGGCGTATTCCATGCAGGCGTAATTCCGTATTATACGGGGAGAAAAGCGATCGACTTCCTGGGCAAGTGCGATAAATATATCGCCCGCTTGCCCCCTGACCTTACCGGCAACATTAGTGCACGCGGCATGAACAGCGTTCCGGGACACAACAAATATGATTTGAATTATTCAATAAAGACTTTGCGGCCCACTTACGTGGAAATGTTCAAATGGGGTTCGCAGGACCTATCCGAGTGGGCTTCGGACAAATACGTCACAATCCAGTTTTCCGGCGGGAATCTGTCTCTGCTCAGGGATTCACCCGCGGTTTTATGGGAACAAACGCGTCCCCGCCAGGATTTCCGGAAGGTGCCGTAGATTGGCAATTTGACCTTGTGCCATATGTCGCAATCCGGACTGCGGCAGGTTCGCGGTCGCGCGGGTTGTTTCGTTCCGTGAAGCCCTGCTTCGTGCCATATCATTTGATACTATGCATCCAATCGTTTAGCGGTCACCGTTGCGTTTGATATGTCCCTTCCCGTCCCGTCAGAGCAAACACACCTGACTCACCCCAAATACCGGGCGGACATTGACGGTCTGCGCGGCATCGCTGTTCTATCCGTTGTTGGTTTTCACGCATTTCCGTTTTGGGATCGGGGAGGCTTCATTGGCGTAGATATATTCTTTGTGATTTCAGGCTTTCTTATCTCTTCGATCATTTTTGACAACTTGGAGCACAAAAGCTTCAGTTTCATTGAGTTTTACATCCGGCGTATCAACCGCATATTCCCTGCTTTGCTATTGATATTGGCCGCCAGCCTCGTCTTTGGCTGGTTTGTGTTGTTGCCTGACGCATACAAACAGCTGGGCAAACACATCGCAGGCGGCGCTGGTTTTGTATCCAATTTTGTACTATGGAACGAAAGCGGGTACTTTGACAATGAAGCGGCTTCCAAGCCATTGCTGCACCTGTGGTCGTTAGGCATTGAAGAACAGTTTTATATCGTCTGGCCGCTGTTGCTGGCTTTCGTTTGGAAAAGAAAATGGGGATTTGTAACTGTGACGGCGATCATTGCTGCCGTTTCTTTTGCTTTCAATATTTACATGGTCGGCAACAATCCCGCGGCGGCCTTCTACTTGCCCTCCGCAAGATTCTGGGAACTGATGATCGGTTGCTTGTTGGCATATATTGTCTTGTACAAGCCATATATGAACAAGCGACACCCGAATGCTCAATCCATTTTTGGATGTTTGTTAATAGTCCTGGGTTTGATGCTTATCGACAAGGAACGAACATTTCCCGGATGGTGGGCATTGTTACCAACTTTTGGAACCTTCTTTCTAATCTCAGCCGGGCCAAAAGCATGGGTCAATCGCCACGTCTTGTCGAGCAAATCGCTTGTTTGGGTCGGCCTGGTCAGTTACCCGCTTTATATGTGGCACTGGCCGTTATTGTCATTTGCTAGCATCGTTGAAGGTGAAATACCCTCACGCGCGATACGCATCGCTGCCGTTGCAATATCGGTTGCGCTGGCCTGGCTGACCTACAAATTGATTGAAAAGCCGATTCGCTTTGGCATGAACGCCAAAGCGAAGTCATTCGCCCTCCTGGCATCAATAATTGTTGTCGGTTATGCAGGTCATTACTGCAACATTGGGGATGGGTTGCCATCCAGACTCCCGGAAGAAACGAAAAAATTCGTGCGGTCCCCCTATATCGTATGGGATCAATTTGGCAAATTCGTCAGATGGAACAAATGTTATTTGCAACTGCCCTCCTTGGCAAAGCATGATCCATCCTGCTTTGAGCAGACAAGACCATTGCTTGCCCTTTGGGGAGATTCGCATGCGGCGTCCCTGTACCCGGGAATAAAAACATTACAAAACCAACAAAATTTCGGGATTATCCAGCTCACCCAGTCGGGTTGCGCACCCGTTTTTGATTTGCCAATTCTGGTTTACAGAAAAAACTGCAACGAAGTCAATCAGAACGTCCTGGATGAACTGGAAAAGTCGAAGCCGGACGTTCTCATTCTCCAGGCCGCATGGAAGCATGCGGATTACCCATTGAGCGATGACGAAATGAATTCAAAATTTGCAAATACGCTGAAAAAAATTAAACAAGGACTCCCAACAACAAACATTATCGTTATTGGCCCTTTCCCGAGGTGGCAAAACAGCCCGCATTACGTAGTCTATCTGAATTGGAAAAAGAATTTTGACAAGACCAGGGAACCGGACATTATGCAAAAGGCGACCAGGTTCGATGATGTCGATATGATTCTGGCAAATGTTTCAAAAAATGCCGCCGTTAAATACATCTCGGCAATCGATCTGTTATGCAATGCGGAAGGTTGCCTTTCCCGAGTCGGAGAAGGCCCGTCGGATTATGTCGCAGTTGATTATGCTCATTTGTCCAGAGCGGGCTCTGTATATTTCGCAGAAAGCATCAAGCAAGAAATATTTTCCGCCCTTCATTCAAACCCAATGCTTGACGATTCGCTTCGTAATTGATTTCCGTGTCCACTCCGGATCGAGCAGTTCCTTCGTGCAGGAAGCATCCGCTATCCAGATTCAAGAATTTTTAACAGCAGCCAGCATATCTGCCACCGTCGGATAGTTCAGCTTCACTTTCAACTCACGCTTCATGCGCCGATTCGTCAATCTGCGTGACTCGTTCATGAACGACAACATCATTTCCGACAGCACATGCTGCGCTTCGGCTCGGCTGACGCGCGGAACACGCGGAAGCCCGAACGCTTCCGCCACGCTGTCGAAATATTCCCCCATCTTCAACTGGCTGTCGTCACAGGCGTGATAGATCCGGCAAGCCTTGCCGCGCTGCAAAGCCGCGACGCTGATGCGCGCGAGATCATCGGCATGAATATGGTTGGTGTAACTGTCCTCACTGTCGATGATGCATGGAGTACCTTGCCGCAACCGGCTCAGCGGCAGGCGATCGGCCGCATAGATGCCGGGTACCCGCAGGATGCCGGCATTCACATGATTGCGCCGCGCCCAGTTGCGTATCCGATCCTCGGCATCCGCACGCCTTTGCGCCCGGGCAGAGGTCGAATAGATCGGCCGGGTCTCGCTCACCCATTCTCCATTGCAATTGCCATAGACACCGCTGGTACTGATATATACCAGTCGCTTGGGCAGGTTTCTTCTTCGATCCCGTCCGCGCGACAACGCGCTGAGCAGATTTCGCGTGCGGGTATCGTGCATTCCCGTATTCGGCGGAGGCGCGAGATGCAGCACCGCGTCGGCAAAGCCGGTTGCACGCACAAGGCTGGCACGATCATCCAGATCGCCGAGCAACGGACTGACGCCAATCGCGCGCAAACCCTCGCGCTTGGCGGGATCGCGAACCAAAGCGAATATGCGATATCTTTTTTTCAGCATGGGTATCGCCCGCAGCGCGACATCGCCGCAGCCTATGATCAACAAGCGTCTCATGGCGCGATTATGCGTTAAAATTCACACTTTAGCGCTACCCACAGTATTCATCATGACGTTCAATGCGGTTATTCAACCCAGCGGCCACAGCTTCCTCATCGAAGAACACGAGACCATCCTCGAGGCCGCCCTGAAGCACGGCTATACCCTGCCATACAGTTGCCGCGACGGAATATGCGGGACATGCAAGGGCAAGGTGGTGACCGGACGAGTGGATTTCGGCAAATATCAGGAAAGCACTTTGAGCGAGGCGGAAAAGACCGCGGGCATGGCACTGTTCTGTTGTGCCATGCCCAAGTCTGATCTGGTGCTTGAATGCCGCGAAGTGACTGCAGTCAACGACATACCGGTCAAGACCCTGCCTTGCCGCGTACAAAAAATGCAAAGGCTGGCGCCGGATGTGATGGTGCTATCGCTCAAACTGCCCGCCAATGAGCGTTTACAGTTCTTGGCCGGGCAATATATAGACATTCTGCTCAAGGACGAAAAGCCGCGCAGTTTCTCGCTGGCCAATGCGCCGCATGACGATGAGTTTCTGGAACTGCATATCCGCAACATTGTCGGCGGCGCATTCACCCATCATGTATTCGAGGTCATGAAAGAACGCGACATTCTGCGCTTCAAAGGACCGCTCGGCACCTTTTTTCTGCGTGAAGACTCCGACAAGCCGATCGTTTTCGTTGCCAGCGGCACCGGTTTCGCCCCGATCAAGGCAATCATCGAGCACGCATTGTTCATCGGCATAAAACGGCCGATGCATTTCTATTGGGGTGCGCGCAAACTGGCGGATCTGTATATGCTGGACAAGGCGAGACAATGGGAAAACAGCGGGATCAGGTTTACCCCGGTACTCTCCGACGCCTTGCCGGAAGATGCATGGCAGGGTCGCACCGGGTTCGTCCACCAGGCAGTGCTGGATGACTACCCCGATCTATCCGCGTACGAAGTGTACACCTGCGGCGCTCCCGTGGTCGTGGAAGCCGCTCACCGGGATTTCACTGCACTGCGCGGACTGCCGGGTGAGTCATTCTTTTCGGACGCATTTACCTTCGCACCCAAGGGTTGACCGTGCCCTACCGCCACTGTGCAAAGAACCGGCATGCATCAATGCTGCCCCAGGGCCATCGCGCTCCGATGGCACCTGAGCGCCTCGTCGGATTTACCCAGTCGTTCCGCGAGTTTTCCGAGCGCAGTATATGCGGCCTGGCTAGGAGCGATACTGATACTGGCATCAAGATAGTTCTGTGCCTTGCCCCACAATCTTTGATGCAGACATAATTTTCCGAGCGCAAGAAGCAGTCCTGCGTCCTGGCTGTGCAGGGGCAACCATTTCTCCGCCTGCTCGATTTGGGCCACCACATTGCCGGACAGACTATCGCCATACAGCGCGACCAGTTCGCTGTCCCATTGCGCATTCAGGCTGTCGGTCAACAGTTGTTGAGCGAGTGAGCCGCCGCCGTGTTGATTCAGCGCACGCGCAGCGGTTGCGGCGATCTTGCTGCGCAGCTTGAGCTCGGCGGGCATGTTCTTCAAACAGGCGATCAGCCCGTTCAAGTCCTTCTGCCGGCGGATTTTGCCCAGCCAGGCCTGTTGCCGGAATTGCGACGCAAGCGCCGCATCGATTCCGTCGCGTTTCTCGAGCTGGTAGAGCACGTCCAATACCTCGTCCCAATCGCCCGCCTGCTGGTGCGCCTTCAGTTCCATCGACAATGCGCCCAGATGGTCCTTGACCCCCTTGTCGCGCAGCTCCTGCAAGGCGGCCAGTGCACCGCGTGAATCGTGCTGATCGAGCAGGAATTTGCCTGTCGTCATCAGGCGCATGCTGGTGTCGCCTATCGACTTGCCCCCGGCAGTGGACAAATACGCATCCCGCTTTTCGAATTCGCGCAATTCATGGGCGGAACGTGCCGCAATGATGGGATGCAACGCGGAACCATCACCCGATTCCATCGCGCGATTTGCGGCCTTTTCCGAATCGGCATAACGACCTTCGAAGAACGCGCCCAGCTCTTCGTCCAGCAATTTGCGGGCTTTGGCCTGTTTGCGGTCCGAACGAAATTTGCGCACATAGGCCGGCAGTTGCAGAACACCGATTGTCAGTCTAACCAGGCCATAGCCCAAGACAAATGCGGACAACAACAACACGACGGACAGCGTGAGGGACAACTCGATCCTGTATGGAGGATACACCAGCAATACATACCCCGGATTGCGTGCAGCGATGGCGAGCGCCACTGCGGCGGCAAACAATCCGAGTATCCAGGCCAGATATTTCATTTCGCCGCCTTTTGCCCCTTTAAACCCACCTTCGGCTCTTTTGGCGCCAACTCGAATCTGATTTTCGGCTCGTGCTCGCGGATCAGGCGATATTTGCGCACCGCCTGCAAACTGGCGCTGATGTCAGGTATTTCGATGTGGATATCCGCGGCAACCAGTTTATTCAGGCCGCCCGACATGCGAATGCTCTCGCTTGATTTTGCGTCGAAATAACGCGCTGTCCAAAGCTGCGCGGTTTTCAACCCTTGCTTGAAACTGGCTTCGTCGCGCGACAACAAAGCAAGGCGTGCCGACAACAAACTCAGCTTGAGATTTTCGCGCAGGAAAAATTCCTGATTGGGGGGCAACAGCGGGATCTCCGCCTTGTCCGTGTTTTCGATGCGCACCAGTTGCCTCGCTTCTTGCCAGATTTCACGCAGCAATCTTTGCCAGCTTGTTTCCTCCTGTGGAGGAGCGGCAGGTTCGACCAGGGTATTTTCCGAACGTTGCTGGTAGGCCAGCGGCATCCGATCCACGACGGCGATCAGATTGTTGAGCTGGATATTGATGCCGGTGATGTCCACATCGTGAAGTGCGCGCAGTTTGTCCATGTCGCGGCTGATGGCCTGGCGCAATTCTCCGAATGCCGGCCGGTTCAAGCTTTGCAAACGGGAATCGGCACCTTGCATGGCGATCAGCGCGGCCCTCACGTTGGCCGTCAGTTGCAGCTGCTGGGCGGCGGTCAGCAGCATCTGCTCTACTTCGGCCAGCACGGCTTCATCGCTGTTCGCCGACAATCTGTTGTACAGGGATTCCAGCGCGTCGCGCTGATTCTGCGACTCCTCATAGCGCGATTCCAGTGTTGCCACTTTGGCGGAAAGCTCGCGCACCCGATCCTGATCTTGCGCCAGTAATACCTGATTGGCTTTGTTGCTCCCGTCCATTTCAGAGAGCTTTTTCGCCAGTTGTTCCTGCATGTCGCTGATGGCGCGATACCCATCCAGCCATTGCCAAAGGAATATCATCACCAATACTGCCAGCGTCAGTTGCGTGATGCTGATGCGCGAAAATACATCCGCCACGGTGGTTCTATGCTTCGGCCGGGTATGATCGGGGAGTGCCGAAGATTCCGGCCTGTCCTCCGGCCCGGTATTTTCAGACTGTGGGGTTTGTTCGCTCATTCAGCACCTTTCATGAACGGATCAAGGTTCGCCGGGAAAAAAGTAAACCCCGCAGCATCAGCTACCTGCCCCCGGTGCTGCGCTCCCGGTCGGATTCTGGCCGGACCATGTTATCAAAGCGGATAACAATCCGTCATCTCCGGATGCGGTTACTTGCACATTCTGCCATCCTTGCTCGCGCGCCAGACCGGCGATGCGCGCATGGGGCACGAATAACGGCGTGTCGCGCAATAATGCCCTGCCATCTTCTTTGAGCATGTCCCACAGATATCCCAACGCCTCGCTGCTGGTCACGGTGATCGCGTCCGGCTTGGCTGCCAGCAGCCCGGCTGCATCCTGTTGCGGCTTGCTGCGCTGGTAGCAGGTGGCATATTCGATGGTTGCGCCGCGCGATTTGAGCGTGTCACCCAGCAACTCGCGTCCGCCATCGCCGCGAAAGATCATCACACTCCAACCGGAAACATTCTGCAATTCCGGCAAGGCCAGCAAGCCTTCGCTGTCGAAACGTTCGGTGGGCGCGATAACGCTGGTTATGCCGAGTTCGCGCAACGCCTTCGCGCTGCCCTGGCCGACCGCGGCGATCGTGAGCGAATCGGAGATCGGTCCCTTTGCACGCATCGCCGCGATGCCATATTGCACCGCATTGGGGCTGATGAAAATTGCAAGATTGAATCGATCGAGCCGGGAAATTTGTTCGTTCAGTGTATCGGTATCCTGCGCCAGGGTTATTTCCAGCAGCGGGAACAGCAGCGGAACGCCGCCAGCCCGTTCGATGCGACCGGCCAGTTGCGCGGCCTGGTCGCGCGGACGCGTGACGACGATCGTCAATCCGCGCAGGGGTTGATTAGCCATTCAGCTCGGCAAGGATTTCATCCGCGCCCTGCGCTCGAAGCGCATCGGCGATCTTGTTGCCCAGCGTTTCGGGATCGTCGATCTCGCCGGTCAACTCCGAACTCGTCATGCGCTTGCCATCCGGGCTGGCGACAAAGCCGCGCATGCGCAACTTCCCATTCTTCACTTCGGCGTATCCGCCCAGCGGCACCTGACAGCTGCCCGCCAGCGCCCTGCTCAAGGCGCGCTCGGCATACACGCAGGCGGCGGTTTCGGGATGATGCAACGGTTGCAGCAATGCGATCACATCGGCGCGATCCGCGCGGCATTCTATGCCCAGCGCACCTTGGCCCACCGCGGGCAGACTGTCCTCGCTGCTGATCAGCGCGCGGATGCGGCTGCCCAGCCCGAGGCGTTTCAGCCCCGCAGCGGCGAGGATGATGGCGGCATATTGCCCTTCATCCAGTTTGCGCAGTCGGGTCTGCACGTTGCCGCGCAGCGGCCGGATATCCAGATGAGGGAAACGCGCCCGCAACTGGCTCTCGCGGCGCAGGCTGGATGTCCCCACCACACTGCCGGCAGGCAACGCGGCGAGATTTTCGTATTGATTGGATACAAAAGCGTCGTGCGGGTCTTCGCGCTGGCCGATCACCGCGAGCACAAAACCTTCCGGCAGATTCATCGGCACGTCTTTCAGTGAATGCACTGCAAGGTCGGCGCGCCCGTCTTCAAGCGCGGTCTCCAGTTCCTTGACGAACAGACCCTTGCCGCCGATCTTGGAGAGCGTGACCTCCAGAATCTGGTCTCCTTGAGTCGTCATGCCCAATATACTGACCTCGGTTTGCGGATATAATGCCCGCAGCCTGTCTCGAATATGTTCTGCCTGCCACATCGCCAGCGCGCTTTCACGCGAAGCTATCACTAATCGAGCCGGGCCTGGGTGGGATATCTTGCTCATATGTTTTCCTGAGATTTTGTGCCTGAAGTTATTTAATATGAAGAAAGTGTATCCGGCGCATTCTAACATACGGTGCGCCGCGCTTTTGTGCAGAGAACCCGATGAACTTGATTGCCGCCCCTACTGATCTATCCAGCAAGGATCTGCCGCTACGCGATGATGTGCGTCTGCTGGGCCGCATTCTCGGCAATACATTGCGCGAGCAGGAAGGCGAGGAGACCTTCAGACTGATCGAGAATGTGCGCCGTGCCGCCGTCCGATTCCGCAAGACACAGGACGACCGCGACCGGGTGCAGCTCGAGCAGATTCTGGACGCACTGTCCCACAGCGAAGCGCTGCTTGTGGTGCGCGCATTCAGCTACTTCTCACAACTTTCCAATATCGCCGAAGATCTGCACCACAATCGCAGGCACCGCGCCCACCTCAAGGCCGGGAGCCCGCCCAAAGACGGCAGTCTGCTGCTGGCGCTGGAGCGCATCGAAGAGAAGCACATCGGCAAGGAAACGCTGCAATCATTCTTGGACAGCGCGCTGATCTCGCCGGTATTGACCGCGCACCCCACCGAAGTGCAGCGCAAAAGCATACTCGATTGCCAGCTGATCATTTCCCAACTTCTCTCGGACCGGGACCGCGTCGACATGACGCCGGATGAACTGGACTACAACGAAGAGACGCTGCATCGTTTCGTGCTGATCCTGTGGCAAACGCGCATGCTGCGCACCGCCAAACTGACCGTGCGCGACGAGATCAAGAACGGCCTGGAGTTCTACCGCTACACTTTTCTGGGCGAGATCCCCCGGATTTACGCGAATCTGGAGAAGCAGCTCGAGGCTCGCTTCGACAAGGATATCCGCATACCGCCGCTGCTCCGCGTCGGCAGCTGGATCGGCGGCGACCGCGACGGCAATCCATTCGTCACGCATGATGTGATGCTGGATGCGATGCACCAGCACGCATCGCTGGCTTTCGAACATTACTTGAACGAGACGCATCTTCTTGGTACGCGCCTGAGCCTGACCGATCGTCTGGTGGACGTCAGCGATGAACTGCGCAGGCTTTCGGATCAGTCGCCCGACACGGCCGAAAGCCGCAAGGACGAACCTTATCGGCGTGCATTGATCCTGATCTATTCGCGCCTGACGGCGACCGCCCGGCAGCTTGGCTTGAAGACTTCGCACTTGTCGCCGGTCGACAGGCATTCGCCGCCTTATGCCACTCCCCAGGATTTCATCAACGATCTCGATGTGCTGATCGACTCGTTGTTCAAGCACGGCGCGGTGTATCTGGCACGCGGACGCCTGGCCTATCTGCGACGCGCAGCGGAGGTCTTCGGATTCCATCTCGCCCCGCTGGACATGCGCCAGCACAGTGCTGTGCACGAGCAAACCGTCGGCGAATTGTTTTCACGCAATTCGGGCAAATCCAACTATCTGGATCTGGATGAAGCCGCACGCCGCGAAGTGCTGCTGGCCGCTTTGAAATCCGGCAAGACCCTGCTCGGCGACATCGAACAGTACGGCCCGGTGGCACAGAGCGAGTTGCGCATCATGCAGGCTGCCGCGGAGATCCACCGGAGCTTCGGCCGCGCGGCACTGCCCAACCATATCATCTCGATGACCGAATCGGTCAGCGATATGCTCGAACTCGCGCTGATGCTGCAACAGGTCGGTCTGCTGGAAAGCGGCTCGCATCAGCTGCATATCAATATCATCCCTTTGTTCGAAACCATCGAAGACCTGCGCGGCTGCGGCAAGATCATGGACGAACTGCTCTCCATCCCGGATTACCGCAAATTGCTGGGCAGTCGCGGCAATACCCAGGAAGTGATGCTCGGCTATTCGGACAGCAACAAGGACGGCGGCTATCTGACCGCCAACTGGGAGCTGTACAAGGCCGAGGTAGAGTTGGTGAAAATATTCGCCAAGCATGGTGTCGAACTGAGATTGTTCCATGGTCGGGGCGGCACCGTCGGCCGCGGCGGCGGCCCGAGTTACGATGCGATCCTGGCCCAGCCGCCGGGTAGCGTGAACGGCCAGATCCGCATCACCGAACAGGGCGAGGTGATCTCCAGCAAGTATTCCAACCCCGAGATCGGCCGGCGCAATCTTGAGACACTGATCGCTGCCACGCTGGAAGCCACCCTGCTGGATTATGCGCATGACGCGGACGGCAACCCCGAATACATGAGCATCATGGAAACGCTCAGCCATAACGCCTTTGTGGCGTATCGCAAACTGGTCTATGAGACGCCCGGCTTCAACGAGTATTTTTTCTCATCCACGCCGATCCGCGAGATCGCAGAACTGAATATCGGCAGCCGGCCTTCGTCGCGCAAGGCTTCCGACCGTATCCAGGATCTGCGCGCGATACCATGGGTGTTCAGCTGGGGCTTGAACCGCACGCTGCTGCCGGGCTGGTTCGGTTTCGGCAGCGCGGTAAAGCAATTCGTCGCGCAAGAAGGCGATGCCGGTTTGGCCCGGCTTCGCGCCATGTACAAGAGCTGGCCCTTCTTCCGGGGCTTGTTGTCCAACATGGATATGGTGTTGTCCAAGACCGACATGGGTATCGCATCGAGTTATGCCGAGCTGGTGGCCGATATCAAGATGCGTGAGCGGATTTTCGGCACCATCGAACGCGAATGGGAGGATACCGTGAAGATGCTGTTCGCGGTGACCGGCAACACCTCCCTGCTGCAGGATAATCCCGCATTCGCGCGCAGCCTGCTGACCCGCACGCCCTACATCGATCCGCTCAACCATCTGCAAGTCGCGCTGCTGCAACGCCACCGCGCCGGGGACAATGACATACTGGTGAAGCGCGCGATTCACCTCACCATCAACGGGATCGCAACGGGATTGCGCAACAGCGGCTAGGACATCCGTTCAATGCAGACAATGAAGAAATTCTTGATCGCCCTGCCTGTGCTATTTCTGCTCCCGTCCTGCGCTTCGCAGAAAGGGAGCAGCGTCAATCTGGACGAGCTGATTAAGGCCGCGAATAGCGCCAGTGCAAAGAACATCACAAAGATCGCTTCCAGTTCCGACCCGGAGGCGACAGCAAAGGCCATGCTCGAGCATAAGCGCAAGCAGTGGGAACGCGACCCGATGCAACTGGCCCAGGATCTCAAAGTCGCAAAGCGCGATTTCGACAGGCTGATGAACGGCCTGTCCGGCAATGTGAAAAAGACCTGGGGCAAAAATGAAACGCGTCTTCCGGAACGCAAGACCTATGTCAAATACAGCAAGCAATACAGAAGCCGCGCGATCGTGGATTTTGAACGCGGCGAGATCAGAGTGGAAACCCTGGACCAGAATGCGGATGCGAGCCTGAAAAATGCCATCGTTACCACGCTGCTCACGCCCGAAGACCCGGCCTCAGTAGATGTATTTTCCGACAGTCCCGTCAACCTGAACGGCAAGAGCACTCCTTTTTTGCTGGGGCTGGTGCTGAACGACGCAGGGCAGGAGATCAAGACCATGGAATCGGCTTCCAGCTTTGCCGACCAGATGCTGGCTCAGACCAGCACGCGCACAATTCAGACCGATAGTGGCGACAAATCCGTACGCTATGTCGTCATCAGGATGGTGGCAAACTTCGAAGATCAAAAGGCGCAGAGATACCTTCAGGCCGTGCGCAAATATGCCAAGCAGTATAACGTCAGCCCCAGCCTGGTACTGGGTGTGATCCGCACCGAAAGCAGCTTCAACCCGCATGCCGTCAGTGGTGCTCCCGCCTACGGGCTGATGCAGCTGGTGCCCACCAGCGGCGGTCGCGAAGCGTATCGCCGCGCGAGGAACCAGGACATCGCGCCTTCCAGGGATTACCTGTTCGACCCGGAAAACAATATCGAGCTGGGCGCCGCCTATCTGAGCGTACTGACCTATGACCAGCTGGATGGCGTCGACGACCGCATGTCACGCGATTACTGCGTGATTTCAGCCTATAACACCGGCCCGGGCAATGTGATGCGAGCCTTCACCGATGCCAATGGCAAGCAGCGATTCGAGGATGGCCTGCAGCGGATCAACCGTCTCAGTCCGCCGCAGGTTTATCAGATACTGCGCGAAAAACTGCCTTTTGAAGAGACCAGGAATTATCTGCCAACGGTCAACGCCAACCGCAAGCGATATTACAGCGTGGACAAGACCATAGTGGCGGAAGATAGCAAGCCGGCAGCTTTCTTGCCTTGATAGCCAATGCAGCGAATACATTGCTTTGCTCCAGTCGCGGATACCAATGCGGTGGTACTGATCCTGGGAAGCATGCCGGGTAAGGCATCGCTGGCGGCGGGCCAGTACTATGCCCATCAGCGAAATATGTTCTGGACCATCATGGGCGAACTCATCGGCGCGCACCCGGGTCTTTCTTACCGGAACAGGTTGAAGATCTTGCGGTCATCGGGCATCGCGTTATGGGACGTGCTGGCTTCATGCATCCGCAAAACCAGTCTGGACTCGCACATCGAGATATCCTCGGAAGTCCCGAACGATTTCAACACCTTCTTTGTGCGACACCCGGGGATCATTCACGTGTTTTTCAATGGTACCAAGGCGGAGCAAAGTTTCCTGAAATATGTCCGGCCTACCCTCAAGCCCGCCCAACTGCAATATCGGCGATTGCCATCCACCAGCCCGGCCAATGCGGGGATATCCTATCAACAAAAACTGCTGGCGTGGCGCTCTGTGATACAGGCAACCCGCGCAAGACAGCAAATTCCCGGCAGGGAATGCGCGAGTACCGGTCTGCAATGATCCTTCCCGCGACAATCCACCCAGGACAGGTTCAGCTGAATTCCTTGACGATGTGCTGCTGCCGGCGGCTGATCGCAAGCAACTCATCCAGCCCCTTCAATTTCACCATCCAGCCGCTTTCACCCTCGTCTCCGCCCTTCACGAAACCCGCTATGGCATCCTTTGCGACCAGGCTGTTGCGGTGGATGCGCACAAAACGCGCGGCGAATTCCTTTTCCAGATCAGTGAGCGATTCCTCGAGCAGGTATTCGCGTTCCGCGGTGCGCACCGTGATGTACTTCAGCTCGGCTCGCAGATAGAGCACCTGCTCGATGGGGATCAGGTGGATCCTGCCGCGTTCGCGGCTGGACAGATTTTTGCGGGGCTCGGGCAATAATTCCCGCAATACTTCGGTTTTCACCGGGACCGCATTGCGCGCGCGATTCAACGCCTCGAACAAACGCCCCAAACGTATCGGTTTGAGCAGGAAATCGATCGCGTGCAGGTCGAATGCCTTGATCGCATAGGCATCATATGCCGTGGTGAATATGACCACCGGTGGATTCGGTAGTTTGTTCAGATGTTGCGCGAGCTCTATGCCGTCCATTTGCGGCATGCGGATATCCAGCAATACGACGTCCGCCGTGACTTCCGCAAGCTTGTCCAGCGCTTCCTGTCCGTTTGCCGCTTCGCCCACCACATCCAGCGCCAACTGATCCTTGCAGTCGTTCAGCAGATCGCGCAGCCGGTTGCGCGCGGGCGGCTCGTCGTCAACAATGAATATTCGCAAGGCCAATTCGACGATGGAGTTCATGATGGTCGTTCCTTTATATAGGGCAATACAATTTCCACACGATAGAATCTATCGCCGTGCTCTACCTGATAACTCGCCTCGGCGTCAAACAGCAGGTCCAGCCGCTCACGAATGTTCAGAAGTGCCATTCTATTATTGGAACGCTGCCTGCTGCCAGCATAGCGCGCATTCTCCGAGTCGGCGTCGAATTTCTTCTGCAACTCAACAATCCTGTGCCGGCCGGTCGCCGCCGGCCCGTGCTCCACACAGGGGTTCTCCACGGTCAGGTATAGCTCATCGCCTTTGCGGGTCAAGATGATCCTGATGCTGCCCCCCTGCGGCAAGGTTTCAATGCCGTGATAAACCGCGTTTTCCAATAATGGCTGCAACAGCAGGGGCGGAATCAGCGCGTTTTCCGGCACTTCATTTACCTGCCAATCGGCATTTAAGCGGTCACCCATGCGCATTTGCTCCAGAGCGAGATATTGCTTGCTTAACTGGATCTCGCGGCTCAGCGGTACCAGATCCCTTGCATCGGACATCGCAATGCGGAACAGATCGGCCATGTCTTCCAGTGCAGTTTCGGCTTGTTTTGGCCGGGTCCGCACTATCCCGAGCACTGCGTTGATGGTATTGAACAAAAAATGCGGGCGGATGCGCGCGCGCAATACCTGCAAGCGCGCTTCATGCAGCGCACGCGTCAGCATCTTCGCGCGCAGCCGGAAATACAACAGCAGGATGACACTTACCGCCGCGCTGAGCAAAGTGTATCGCACCTCGTCGAAAAGATATTTTGAGCTTATGGCCGGATTGAACAAATCCCTGCCAAACTCATAGAAGGACAGCGTCAATGCGGCGACGATCACTACAGTCGCCAGTGCACCCTGCCAGTAAGGCAACCGATTCAGCCACGGCTGGGCTATCCACAACAACAGCATGCTGGTCAACAGTACCGGGGTCAGCAACGTCTCAATTTCCAGCATGCGCTGTGCCACGTCTGACCATTCATTTGCCAACATGACCGCCTGCAAGATCGCCAGGCCATTGCTGATCACCAGTATGCGCAACATGATGCCCAGATTGCGGAAGTTGGGCAACGTATCCGGCCGTGCATTTTGTTTTATACTGCGAGCATTGTTCATGGATTGAATAATTCGGGTTCGTGACGGCAGAACTTCGGATTCATGGCGTGGAAGCCCTGAGTATTCGATGCTTCATTTTGGGACAAGTGGGGGCGGCAATGCAAGACAAAGATAGCTGGTCCGGAAGATTCGCGGAGCCGGTGGCGGAATTGGTGAAAAGCTACACCGCATCGGTGAATTTCGACCGCAAACTGGCCATGTTCGATATTCAGGGTTCGCTGGCTCACGCGCAGATGCTTGCCGCCTGCAGCATCATCACGACACACGACTTGAAAGACATCAAGCGCGGGCTGGCGCAAATTGAGAATGAGATCATCAGCGGCGAATTCGCCTGGTCGACCGATCTGGAGGACGTGCACCTCAATATCGAAAGACGGCTCATTGAACTGGTCGGAGATGCCGGCAAGCGCCTGCACACCGGTCGTTCACGCAATGACCAGGTGGCCACCGATATACGCCTGTATCTGCGCCATGCGATTGATGACCTGCTTGGTCTGGTCAAGGATTTGCAACGCGCGTTGCTCGACCTGGCCGCGCCGCATGTCAACACCATCATGCCCGGTTTCACGCATTTGCAAGTCGCGCAACCGGTCAGCTTCGCACATCACCTGATGGCTTATTTCGAAATGCTCAAGCGCGATGCGGAACGTCTGCGGGATTGCCGCAAGCGTGTCAACCGCCTGCCGCTCGGCTCGGCTGCATTGGCCGGAACCGGCTATCCGATCAAGCGCGAATACGTAGCCGAACTGCTTGGTTTTGAAGGCGTGTGCGAGAACTCGCTGGATGCCGTCTCCGATCGCGATTTCGCGATCGAATTTACTTCTTGTGCCGCGCTGATCATGATCCACCTGTCGCGCTTCTCCGAAGAGCTGATCCTGTGGATGAGTCCGCGTTTCGGTTTCATCGACATCGCCGATCGGTTTTGCACCGGCTCTTCCATCATGCCCCAGAAAAAAAATCCCGATGTTCCCGAGCTGGTACGCGGCAAGACCGGAAGAGTGAACGGTCATCTGGTTGCGCTGCTCACGCTGATGAAAGGCCAACCGCTGGCTTACAACAAGGACAATCAGGAAGACAAGGAGCCGCTGTTCGATACCGTGGAAACGCTGTCGCAAACGCTGCGTATCTACGCAGAGATGATCGCCGGCATCCGCGTCCATTCCGAGGCCATGCGCAATGCAGCGCTGCAGGGCTACGCCACTGCCACTGATCTCGCCGATTATCTGGTGAAGAAAGGGGTGCCATTCCGCGATGCCCATGAAACCGTTGCTGTCGCGGTGCGTTTTGCCGAACAACGCGGCTGCGATTTAAGCGCCATCGGTCTGGCGGAATTACAGCGATTCTCATCCCATATCGGCGAAGACGTGTATCAGATCCTGTCGCTGGAAGGTTCGATCGCCAGCCGCGACCATATCGGCGGAACCGCGCCGAATCAGGTTGAAGCAGCGATCCTGCGGGCACGCGAAACTCTCGCGCAATGAATCCTGCAGGTGGCGAACCTCGCGTTCCCGGAGTGAAAGGACCGAATCATTTGTCTTCCCCGCTGATCGCTACGCGGCTCTGCGCTGTCAGCCTGGCATTGAATTCCCTGGCCGGCACCGGTTTGCCGTACAGATAACCTTGATAAAACCGGCATCCTGCCCCCCAAAGGAAATCACGCTGGGAATCGGTTTCCACTCCTTCGGCAATGACCTCGATTCCGAGATTGTGGGCCATGCCGATAATGGTCTGAACGATCATCGAATCCGTGGATTTTGTGCCGATGTTACGGACGAATGACTGGTCAATCTTCAATTGGTCGAGCGGCAGCTGTGTCAGGTAGGCCAGCGAAGAGTAACCCGTGCCGAAATCGTCCATGGAGAAGCGTACCCCGACCGATTTCAACGCATGCATCTTGTTGATGGTGTCGACAACATTTTCGAGTACTGTGCTTTCGGTCAATTCTATCTTGAGCCGCGACGGGTTGATCTGGGTTTGCTTGATCAACTCGCTTACCTGCCTTACGAAACCCGGCTGGCGAAACTGCCTCGCGCTGACATTGACTGCAAGTGACAAATCACTTGTCAGCGCATTCTTTTCCCATTCCTTTAGCTGAGCACAGGCAGTCTTTAACACCCATTGGCCGATCGGCAGGATCAACCCGGTGTCTTCCGCAACGGGAATGAATTTTGCCGGACTGATCATCCCCTGTTCAGGATCTTCCCAGCGCAACAATGCCTCCGCACCGATGGGGCGCTGTTCGCTATCGACCTGCACCTGGTAATAGAGCATGAATTCCTGCTTGGGCAATGCCTTGCGCATTCCGGCTTCAAGCTGACTGTGTATTTCCAGCGCGGCCTGCATGGCTGGATCAAAGAAACGCAGTGTGTTGCGTCCGGATTTCTTCGCTGCGTACATGGCCGTGTCAGCCTGTTTGAGCAGATCGTCGAGATTTTGCCTGTAATTGGAAAACAGGGATACCCCTATGCTCGCGGTACTGTAATGTTCGACATCCTTGAGCATATAGGGCTGGCTGATGTCGAACAGCATTTTCTCTCCCACCTCCCGCGCCTGCACGCCGGCCTCCGATCTGTTCTCGCTCAATCCCTCCAATAGCACCACGAATTCGTCTCCGCCCAGACGGGCCAGTGTATCGCTCTCGCGTATGGCGGCCCGCAAGCGATGGCCCACCTCGATCAACAACAGGTCGCCGATGTCGTGTCCCCGCGTGTCGTTCAGTATTTTGAAATTATCGAGATCGATGAACAACAGGGCCGCGCAGGTCTTGTTGCGCGTGCTGGTCGTGACTGCCTGATGCAGGCGGTCAAACAACAGCCTCCGGTTGGGCAATTGG
>Ga0335084_10000594_pt1 | contig 31205 bp, 22 predicted proteins | sample Lox_Sample_44_FD_206721 | JGI IMG/M metagenome (GOLD analysis project Ga0335084, IMG submission 206721) | Soil microbial communities from Loxahatchee National Wildlife Refuge, Florida, United States - Lox_Sample_4.4 | ecosystem: Environmental > Terrestrial > Soil > Wetlands | place: USA... | reverse complement strand
AATCCAAGGAAGAACAACCCGGGTTTTCGAACCGGGGCCTGGGTAGTGGGGGAGTCGCTTCGGCCCGCGAGGGGCGGAGCGATGGTGCGAGGAGGCACCGGGGGAGATGCTCACAGCTGCCGAGGGTAGAGCAGTGCGTGGCCCGTCGGCAGGGCAGGGTGAGTCTCGAACCTCGGACGGCGCTCACCAGAAGCCGAGCTGGGGCGGGGAGGTGGCCGGGGCGAGTGGAAGCGGCCTGGAGGGAAGCCGCAGGTGCTCGAGGATGGCCTGGGCGGTGGTGGAGCGAAGGACGACGGCCACCAGGCGGCGTTTTCCCCCACAGCGAGGGCAGGTGAGGACGTCGGTCTGGAACGTCCGTTTGAGGAGCTCGGCCCAGGGGATGGGGTGGCGGGGCCGTCGGGACCGGACAGGCTCCGGCACTTCGGGGCAGGAGGCTGCTCGAGGGAGAAGCGCAGGGGAAGGAGGCGCGGGGACGACACGGGGCCGGACTCGGGCGTTGGGGGCGAAGACGCCGAAGTAGCGCACGAGGTTGGCCCTCGGCGGCGGGACGAGCGCGGCCACCCGTCGGAGGAAGGCCACCGGGTGCAGGACGAGGTGGGTCTGCCCGGTGGCAGTGGGCCGCTTCATCCGGTAGGCGAGCCGTCCGTCGGGCAACGCCGACAGCCGCTCGAGCGACAGGGGCCCGCGGGCGCCGTAGTTGCACAGCCGCTCGAGGCCTGCGACGTCATTCTCGTGGAGCCAGGTGTCGGCGTGGAGCGAGAAGCCCTCGGGCGAAGGCAGTCCGGCGGCCCGGCCGGCGGGCGGGAGGACGCGGCCCACCCCGTGGCACCTGGATGCCGTCGAGCTGCAGGACATCGAGCGCTCCGTCCGGCACGGCCTCCTCCTCCAGCACCCCGCGCGCACGCAGCAGCGCGAGGGTGAACCCCGCGCGACTTGCAGGAGAAGGGGACCAGCACCTCGGCGCGGCAGTCCGCACATGCCAGCCGCGCGAAACCGTGGGCCAGCACTCCGCACTCGAGGTACCGGCTGAGGTCGCGCTCCACGAAGCGCGGGAGGCCGCCCCGCTCGGCCGCTTCGACGAGGAAGCTGCGGAGATGACTGCGGACCGCCTGGTGCAGGACGGTGGCCTCGACGTCGCGGCGATGCTCGACCTCGCCGGGCGACCGCGCTCCGGCCGGAAGACGAGTCTCCCGCTCCCCGTTGCCCGCGCCCCCCGCCCGCCGCGCCACCACCGCAGGCCTCGGTGCAGCCGCTGCGCCAGGACACGCTCAGCGGGTCCGCCCTCCCAGGCGCCGTCCCGTCGCCCGGACACCGTCCATCCCACCGCTCCCGTCGCGAGGATGACGCTCAGCCGTCGGCCGCCACCCGCCCGAGCAGACCCGCGTCCACCGCGAGCAGCGAGCGCACCACGGCATTCGCACGTTCGAACCGCGGGTCCTCCACGGGCCACCGCTCCGGGACGGCAATGCACCGCCATTCCGATCGCAGAGGCCGAGAGCACGCCGTTCACCGAATCCTCAAGAGCGACGCATACCGCCGGCGCGAGGCCGAGCCGGGCCGCAGTGGTGAGGTAGACGCCCGGGTGCGGTCTTCCGAATCGCTCTCCTTCCGCCGACACGACTTGCTCGAACTCCTCCCGGAGCCCGAACCGGTCCAGCGCCCCCTCGAACAACGCGAGGGGAGACGACGAGGCCAGCGCGACCCGGAACCCCGCCTCGCGCACGACCACGAGGCTCTCGCGCACCCCGGGCTTGAGTGGGGCACGCTCATCGAGCAGCGACAGCACCCGGGCGAGAATCCTCCTCACCACCTTCTCGAGCGGGACCGACGTCCAGGGGTAGCGCGCGGCCCAGTACGCTCCCGCCTCGTCCATCCGGAGCCCCGTCGTCTCGCGGCACCGCTCCGGGGTGAGCGGCACGCCCAGCGCCCCGAGCACCTCCATCTCCGCCTGCATCCAGCACGGCTCGGAGTCGACCAGCTGCCCGTCCAGGTCGTAGATCGCCGCCTGGAGCGGCGTCGCCACCGCCAGTGGCGTGGACGCCGGCGTCAGCGCGCGGCGGCTGCTGGTTCGGGAGCCTCCGCGGCTTGGGCCGGACGCGACGTCCGCCCCCGCGCCAGGACCTGACCGAGGTAACGCCCGGTGTGACTCGCCTCCACGCCGGCCACCTGCTCCGGCGTTCCGGTGGCCAGCACCCGCCCGCCGCCTGCTCCACCCTCGGGCCCGAGGTCGACGACCCAGTCGGCGCACTTGATGACGTCGAGGTTGTGCTCGATCACCACCACCGTGTTCCCCGCCTCCACCAGCCGCTCCAGCACCCGGAGCAGCTTGCGGATGTCGTCGAAGTGCAGGCCCGTGGTCGGCTCGTCGAGGATGTAGAGCGTCTTCCCGGTCGCCGTCCGCGCCAGCTCCCGGCTGAGCTTGATCCGCTGCGCCTCGCCGCCAGACAGCGTGGGCGAGCTCTGTCCGAGCCGCAAGTATCCGAGCCCCACGTCCTCCAGCGTCTGGAGCACCCGCTCGATGTCCCGGTGCACACTGAAGTGCTCCTTCGCCTCGTGGATGCTCATCTGCAGCACCTCGGCGATGTTCTTCCCTTTGTACCGGACCCGCAGCGTGGCGTCGTTGAAGCGCTTGCCGCCGCAGACCTCGCAGGGCACGTACACGTCGGCGAGGAAGTGCATCTCCACCAGCTTCACCCCGTCGCCCTCGCATGACTCGCAGCGGCCGCCCTTGACGTTGAAGCTGAAGCGGCTCGCCTCGTACCCGAAGGCCCGCGCCTCCTGTGTCAGGGCAAACACCTCGCGGATGGAGTCGAACACCTTGGTGTACGTCGCCGGGTTGCTCCGCGGGGTGCGGCCGATCGGCTTCTGGTCGATGTCGATCACCTTGTCCAGGTGCTCGACGCCCTTCACCGCCTTGTGCCGCCCCGGTACCACCCGCGCCTCGCTCAGCCGCTGGGAGAGGGCAGGGTAGAGGATCTCGTTCACCAGCGTGGATTTCCCCGCTCCGCTGACGCCGGTCACCGCGATCAGCAGCCCGATCGGGAACTCCACCGTGACGTTCTGGAGATTGTTCTCCTTCGCCCCCTCGACCACCAGCCGCGCCTTCCCCGGCTCACGGCGGTGGCGGGGAACCTCGATCATCTCCCGCCCACTCAGGTACGCGCCGGTGAGGCTGTGGGGGTGCGCCTTCACCTGGGCCGGCGTGCCCTGGGCCACGATGCGGCCGCCGAGCTCGCCGGCGCCGGGACCGAAGTCGACGATCCAGTCCGCAGCGTCCATGGTCTCCTCGTCGTGCTCGACGACGATGACCGAGTTGCCGAGGTCCCGCAGCCGCTTGAGCGTCGCCAGCAGCTTGCCGTTGTCCCGCTGGTGCAGCCCGATGCTCGGCTCGTCCAGGATGTAGACCACCCCAGTGAGCTCGCTCCCCATTTGCGAGGCGAGCCGGATGCGCTGGCTCTCGCCTCCGGAGAGCGTCGCCGCGCTCCGGTCCAGTGTCAGGTAGCCGAGCCCCACGTCGAGCAGGAACCCCAGCCGGCTCTGGATCTCCTTCAGCAGCTCCCGGGCGACCGGCTCCTCGGCCGCGGTCAGCGGCATCCCGGCCAGGAACTCGCGCGCCTCGGCGATGGTCAGCCGCGACAGCTCGACGATGCTCTTGCCGTGCACCTTGACCGCGCGCACCTCGGGCTTGAGCCGCTCGCCATGACAGGTGGGGCAGGGCTGGGGAGAGAAGAAGCGTGCGTAGTACTTCCGCATCGCCTCGCTGTTCGTCGTCCGGAACGAGCGGAGCAGCTTGTGGACCATTCCCTCCCACTCCATCGTCCACTTCCCGCCCGAGCCCCACTTGACGGTGAACTCCTTGCCGCCCGTCCCGTAGAGCACCACCTCCCGCTCGCGCTTGCTCAGCTTCGACCAGGGGACGTCGAGGTCGATGTCGAAGGCCTTGGCCAGCTGCTCGACGAACTCCGCCGTCCATCCCTCGCCCCGGACCATCCCGCTGCTCCAGGGCTCCACCGCCCCCTCGCGGATGGTGCGCGACGGGTCCGGGACGATGAGGTCCGGGTCCATCTCCGGCTTCGTCCCCAGCCCGTTGCAGTCCGGGCACATCCCCAGGGGGTTGTTGAAGCTGAAGTGCGCCGGCGTCAGCTCTCCGAACGACAGGCCGCAGTGGTGGCAGGCGTTCAGCTCGCTCATCACCCGCGGGGTCCCGCCGCTCTCGTCGGTGAGCAGCAGCACGCCCTTGCCCTCGCGGAGCGCGGTCTCCACCGAGTCGGTGAGGCGCGAGCGGAGATCCGGCTTGAGCACCAGCCGGTCCACCACCACCTCGATGCTGTGCTTGGCCTTCTTGTCCAGGGTGATGGGCTCCTCGAGGCCATGCACCCGCCCGTCGATCCGCGCCCGGGCGAAGCCCCGCTTCTGCGCGTCGGCCAGCAGCTCGCGGTGCTCGCCCTTCCGCTCCTGCACCAGGGGAGCGAGCACCATCAGCTTGGTCCCCGCCGGCATCCGGAGGATCTCGTCGACGATCTGCTGTGCCGACTGGCGGCCCACCCGGCGCCCACACTTCCAGCAGTGCTGAACGCCGATGGAGGCGTAGAGCACGCGCAGGTAGTCGTGGACCTCGGTCACCGTCCCCACCGTCGAGCGGGGGTTGTTGCTCGCCGCCTTCTGCTCGATGGAGATGGTGGGCGACAGCCCGCGGAGGGTCTCGTACTTCGGCTTCTCCATCTGCCCCAGGAACTGCCGGGCGTATGCCGACAGGCTCTCCACGTAGCGCCGCTGTCCCTCGGCGTAGAGGGTGTCGAAGGCCAGCGAGCTCTTTCCGCTCCCACTCACCCCGCTGAAGACCACCAGCGCCTTCTTCGGGACGTCGAGGGAGACGGATTTGAGGTTGTGCTCGGAGGCGCCCCGGATGGAGATGACGTCGGGCTCGGACATGCGCAGCCAACCTTGTTAACACCGGCCCCGAGCCGAGGGCACGGGCACATGAGCGACACCGCTCTCATCGTGGGGGTGGGTGACATCCACGGGCGTTTCCACCGGGTGCAGACCTGGCTGGACACGCTCGAGCGCGCGCTGGGGCGCCCCATCGACGCGGTCCTCGCGGTGGGGGACGTGGAGGCCTTCGCCACCCCCGACGACCACCGGCGCAAGGCCGCCAAGCGGACCATGCCCGCGGAGTTCCCCGCCTTCGCCCTCGGCGAGTCACGGATGAAGCGCCCCTTCCATTTCATCGGCGGGAACAACGAGGACTTCGAGAGCCTGCACGCCGTCCCGGAGGGCGGCGAGGTCGCGCCCGGCGTCCACTTCCTCGGCCGGGTGGGCACGGCGACCATCGCCGGGGTGCGCGTCGGCTGGCTCTCCGGCATCTACGCGCCGAAGTGGCTCGACACTCCGCTCCAGGCGCCCACCACCGCGGCCACGCGCAAGCAGGCAGGGTACTTCCGGCGCGGGGAGGTGGAGCGGCTCCGCGGCGAGCGGCAGCTCGACCTGCTCCTCACCCATGAGTGGCCGCGCGGGCTCTTCGCCCGGACTCCGGGGAAGCCGGTGCGTCCCTGGATGGGAAATCCAATGACCCGGAGCCTGGTCGACGAGGTGCAGCCTCACTGGCTCCTCTGCGGCCACTCCCACGAGCGCTTTGCCGCGACCTTGCACCACCCGGACGGAGTCCAGACCCGGGTGGCCTGTCTCGACGAGGCGGCCGAGCCAGACGGCGCGGTGCTGTGGATGGAGTGGAGCCGGGGTCAGGCGGTGCGAGTGGGGTGGGGAATCGACGGACATGTCTCCTGGACCCCCGCCCAGCCGTGGGGCGCCGTGCGCGGTGCGACGGTGCGGCGCGTTCCCTGACGCCCCGGGCGGGGACAGCCTGCTACGCTTCCGCCCGCGTGCGGACTCCAGCGTCGTGTCTCCTCGCGGTGCTCGCCGCGCTCGGTGCTGCGTGCACCGGAACCACGCCGGACCTCGGCTCGGCCAGCTGCAAGCCGAGCTGCGCCGGCGGGCTCACCTGCTTCGACAACGCCGACTTCCCGGGTGGGGTCTGCACCTCCTCCTGCTCCGGCGGCACGTGCCCCGCCGGCAACGCCTGCGTGCAGCTGTCCACCGGGCAGTTCTGCCTGCCCTCCTGCGCCTCGGGCGACGTTTGTCCCACGGGTCTGGTCTGCGGGACCGCCGGCAACGCGGGGAAGGTCTGCCTCGCTCCGGCCTCCGCCCCTGCCACCGCCGTCAGCTGTCCCGGCGCGCCGGCGGCCAGCAGCGGCGGGACCATCGACGTCCCGGAGATCAACGGATGCGTGCAGCCCATCGTGCAGAGCACCTACGCCCCGGCTCCGCCCGCCATCGGCGCGACGCTGCCACTGGGGGTTCACCAGGTCGGGGAGAAGGTCCAGTTCCAGCTGCCGGCCGGGACGAGCGGCTTCACCGTGGTCTCGCAGGGGCAGTCGAGCAACGTGTCCAAGGTGGGCGTCCTCGGAGGGGTGCTGCCGAACTCGCCGGTCCCGACCCCCATCGAGGCGCCGAACGGGACCTTCTTCGACTACCCGACCTCGTTCGATGCGGCGCCGTCCGACCGCGCGCTGACCTTCTCTCCCATCTCCCCGGTGACGGCGGCGGTCACCTTTCCCAACGGCACCGCCGGGCTCCAGATGTCGGCACAGGGGCTCACGCCCGGGACGTGGAGCCTGACTGTCAGTGACCTGCTCCACGAGTGCAAGGCGCTCGGCTGCGGCGACCCGGCCTCCGGCTCCACCGCCAACCACTACGACGTCACCGTCCTCACCCGCTCGGGCGGAATCCCCGAGCGCGGCGCGCTGGACCTGGCCATCTATCTGGTTGGCGGCAGCGTCTCGGCGGCGAGCGCCCCGAACGACCCCAACTTCCGGCGGATGCTGCAGCGGATGACCGGGGATTTCGCCCGGGCGGGCATCTGCCTGCAGACCGTCACCTACTACGACGTGCCCGCGTGGGCCCGGACCCGCTGGGCCATGGTGCAGGTGAGCCCCGCCCTCACGGCCGAGCCGTGCAGCGAGTACCGCCAGCTGCTGATGCTCGCCCGCCCGGGGAACGTGGCCAGCCTGTTCCTGGTCGAGCAGATCACCGAGCCCAACGCGCCCCTCGGGACGCGGCTGGTCGGCTACGACGGTGCGATTCCGGGCGTGTCCACCTTCAACGGCACCACGGCCGGCGGGGCCATCGTCTCCTTGGGGGACATCGGCAGCACTGCGGGATGCGGGAACGCGTTCAACCTCGGGTGCGGTCCCGACGTGGTCGGGGAGACGGTGGCGCACGAGGTCGGTCATGCGCTGGGCCTGTTTCATCCCACCGAGAGCCAGGGCGCCTCGGGCGAGGACTTCGATCCGCTGACCGACACCCCGCAGTGCCTGTGCTCGCTGTGCGTCAGCGCGGCCGACCGCAGCAGCTGCGCCGATCAGCCAGGCGCGCCCGCCCAGCCCACGGAGGTGGACGGCACGAGCTGCACCCAGGGCACCCAGGCCTGCGGCGGCGCGGACTACCTCATGTTCTGGCAGCTCACGGACCTGTCGCGCGGGAACGTCTCCCCTCAGCAGGGGCAAGTGATGCGGATGAACCCGCTGGTGCGCCCGCTGTGATCGCGCCCCTGACCGGCATCCTCCTCGGGGCCGTGCTCCTGCTGGGCGGAAGCGCGTGCGCTGCGGGGGCGGACTCCGACGTCCGGGCCCGGGTCCAGGGCCTGCTCGGGGCCTACCGGGCGGTGACGGTGGCCGAGTGGCGCGCGCTGGGCCCGGGTGCCGCGCCAGCGCTGGAGGCGGTGGCCCGGGATGCCCGGGCGCTCCCCACCTGGCGCGCGCGGGCGCTGGCCGCGCTCGGCGTGGTGCGGCCCGAATCGGCGGCGCCGCTGGTCCGACAGCTCGCCTCGGACCACTCGATGCCGCCGCTGCTTCGTTCGGCCGCGGTGGATGCCGCGCCGGGCGTGCTCGGTGTCGACGCCGTGGGGTTCCTGGCCCCCTTCCTCCGTGACCGGGACGCCGTCGTCCGGCAGCGATCGGCGGAGGCCCTGGCGTCCTCCGGAGCTGCCGGGTGCCGGGCGGTGGCCGCCGAGGCGAGGACGCGCTCCGCGATGGACCCCGTGGCGAAGACGGCCGCCAGCTGTGCCGAGCAGCTCCGCACCAGGGCTCCGGACCGCTGAGGAGCCTTTCGAGGAGCGGTCTCCGGTGAATTCGAGCGCGCTGGCTCGCCTGTCTGCCAGGCGGTTTCCCTCCCCCCGGGCGATGTCATTGCCCGGGCGTACCGTCGCCGACCCCCCATGCGCGGCGTGTACGACACCGACGGCTGGACACTCGAGCGGCTGCGCGACGCCGTCGTGCCCCCGTCCGAGCTCCGGACGTGCAGCGGCCCCGCCCTCCACGGCCTCCTGTCCGCGGCGGTGGAGACGGTGGGCCCGGGGCCGTTCGGGGCGCTGGCCCGGAGCGCCTCGTTCCTGCGCGGACTCGAATCGCTGCTGGAGGAGCTCGCCCTGGGGAGCGTCTCCGCGGACGCCCTCGCCGAGGCGGCCGAGCGCATGGGCCCTGCAGGCGCTCGGCTCGCACATCTCGGGCGACTGGTCGAGGCCTCCCGGGCGCGCATGACCGCCGCGGCAGTGGAGCTCGCCTCCGCCCGGTGGGTCACCGCGAGTGGCGTGCTCGCGCGGGGGTGGCCGGAGACACTCGCCGCGGAACAGCTGGCGCTGACGGTGGCGCCGCCGTTCCCGCCCGGCGTGGTGGGCTTTCTCGCGGCGCTGGCCCGCGCCGCCTCGACCGCCGGCCGCACGCTGGTCCTGCGCGTTCCGCTGACCGGAGACGCCAGCCTCGACGCCGCGGTGGAGCCGCTCCTCCAGGCATTCGAGGCCGGACCGGACCTGCCCGGCGTCGAGCTGCTCCCGGAGCTCGCCGAGGGCGCGCTGTCCGAGGCCGTTCGCCGGCTCGGCCTCGCCGCCCCCGGGAGCGTCCCCGCTGCCGGGATGGAGGCGGTGCTGTCTCCCGGTCCAGGGAGAGAGGCCGCGGCGCTGGTGGATGCGCTCCGCCGCGCCGTCGAGGCCGGAGCCTCGGTGGACCGCTGCGCGCTCGCCGTGCTCGCCCCCGAGGACGGCCGGGAGCTCGAGCGAGCGCTCGAGGACGCGGGGTTCCGGGTCGGCCGTCGCGCTCCCGTCCCGCTCGCCACCACCGTGGCCGGGAGGGTGGGCCTTCTCTGGGCGGGTCTCGCCGGGCGTGGGGCGCCGGCGGAGGACGTGGCCTGGCTCCTGAAGCAGCGGCTGCTGCCCGCGCTGCGGCTCGACGGACGCCCCGACCCGCTGTCGCTGCTCCGCCGCGCCGGGGTGCGAGACCGGACGCTCGGCGCGGAGGGCGCCGCCAGCGGCTACCAGGTCCGGCTCGAGGCGTTCGCCACCCGGAGCCGCGCCGCAGGGGGCGACCGCGACGCGGACGCGGCGGAGCGGTTGCTCCGGGCCGCGAGCGCGCTCCTCCACCTGGCCGACCGCATCCCGCGCCGGGGACGGCTGGCCGCCCTGCTCGAGGCCTGGCGCGCCGGGCTCGAGGTGGGGGGATTCTGGACGGCGATCGAGCACGAGCCCCTGGAGTCCGATCCGCTCGCCCGCCGGGCCACCGCCCGCGAGGCGGCGGCGGTGGAGGTCTGGCGGGCCTTCGTCCGGGACACCCGCGCCGGGTGGAAGGCGGCGCGGACCCAGGGGCCGGAGCTGGAGGGCCCCGCGTTCGCCCGCTGGCTCGCCGACGCCGCAGCCCGGCTCAGGGTCGAGAGCGCTCCGGGCATGGCCGGTGGGGTGGACGTCCTTCCCCTCGAGGCGCTGGACGGACGACCGCTCGACTTCCTCGGCGTCGCCGGGCTGGACGCGGCGAGCTTTCCCCGGCGGGCCGAGCCGTCGCTGCTGGGAGACGAGGAGCGCCAGGCCATCCACGGCGTGCTGGGCCGGGTGGCGGTGCCGTCGCTCGTGGGGAGCGGAGAGGCCCGCGGCGCCGTCGACGAGGCGGTGGACCGCTGGCGCCTGGGCCGGGCGTTCGCCTCCGCCGGTCGGCTCGCCGTGGCCCGCCGGCGGGGCGCGGGCGGGGCTCCCGCGGACGTCGTGCAGCGACTGCTCGCCGTCACCGGGACGGCGGAGCGTGACACCTCCGCAGAGACGGTTCCCCTGCTCGCCGAGGCGCCGGGTCCGGCCTGGGCGCGGGTCCGGCTGGCGCTCGAGGCGTCGGTGGCGCCGGACCTCCGCAGCGACCCGTCCGACCCCGTCGCCCACGCCGCGCTGGAGGCGGTGGCGGGCGCGCCCTGGCTGGAGGAAGCCCGGGTGCTGGCAGGCGTCGAGGCGGAGCGCCTCCTGGCCAGCGCGGGCCTGATCGCGCCCGGGGCGCACAGCGGCAGGCTCGGCCCGGCGACGGACGTGGTGGCTGCGGTGGAGGCCCGGCTCGGCGGCTCCCCGGACGGGCCGCTCTCGTCGACCAGCCTCACCGCGCTTGCCAACTGTCCGTTCCAGGGACTGTCCCGCAAGGTGCTCGGGCTCGATCCCCCCGAGGACGGCGCCGAGGAGCTGGACGCTCGCGGCCGTGGCCAGTTCCTCCACGAGGCGCTCGAGCAGCTGGTCAAGCGACTCCTCGCGCTGGGGCTGGCCGGGGCCGACCCGGCCACCTTGCCCGAGGACCTCGTCCCGGCGGCGGTCGAGGCCGCTGCGCGGGACCACGCCCGGCGCGCGCCCACCGGCCACCCGCGCCTCTGGGCGCTCGCCCAGGCCCGGGCCCGCAGGACCCTGGAGCGCCTCCTCCGCTCGGGGAAGCTCTATCCGTTCCCCGGCCTGCGGCCGGCCGCCGCCGAGGAGCGCTTCGGACCGGACCTCGAGCTGCCGGCGGCGCTGCCTGGCGAGCGCCCGGTCTACTTCCGGGGCTCGCTGGACCGGATCGACCGTGGCGAGGGCGGCACCGGAGTCCTCGACTACAAGAGCAGCAAGCGGCGCGACCGGGCACGGGCGGAGGTGCTGGTCACCGACTTCCAGCTTCCCCTGTACCTGCTCGCGCTCCGGGCCCGTGGCGAGCGCCCGCCGTTCCAGGCGGGGTGGCTCTCGCTCCGGACGCTGGAGTTCCTCCCGCTCGATCCGGACCGCACCGGGCCGCTGGACACCTTCCTCGCCACCGACGCCGCGACCCGCACCTCCACCACCGGACCCAACCTCGCGACGGCGGTGCACGCGCTGCTCGCCGAGCCGCGCCAGGGGCTGTTTCCGGTGCGTCCGCGGGAGTGTGGCTTCTGCCCGCTGGGCTCGGTGTGCCGCATCTCGGAGCGCCGGGCGCCGCAGGGGGCGGAGGGATGAGCGCGCCGCGTCCCAACGCCTGCGTCTTCGCCGGCGCCGGCACGGGGAAGACCCACGGCCTCATCACCGAGTGCCTGCGCCTCCTCGGTGGCGCAGACCGCGACGAGCCGCTCCCCCCCGCGCGGCTGTGCCTCCTCACCTTCACCGAGAAGGCGGCGGCGGAGATGCGGGGGCGGCTCGCCTCCCGCGTCGCGGCGCTGGCCTCGGGCGAGGCCTCCGAGCTCGAGCTGACCGAAGCGTTCGTTGCCGCGGGCCGCCCGTTGCCGCCCGCCTCGGAGTGGAGGCGGCTGCAGACGCGGCTCTCCGGCGCCACCATCGCCACCTTCCACGCCTTCTGTGCCGGTCTCCTCCGCCGCGCCCCGGCCGGGTCCGGGACCCCGCCCGACTTCGTGCTCCTCGACGACGAGGAGTCGCTCGACCTGCTCGAGGAGCTTGCCGAGCGGCTGGTGCTCGAGCGGCTCGAGGGAAATGACGTGGCAGTCGAGGCGCTGTGCTCCGACCTCGACCTGCGGGGGATGCGCCGGAGCGGTCTGGTGGAGCTGCTGGTGGACCAGGCCCGGCGGGTGCGGGACCACGGCCACTCCCCCGCGGAGCTGGCCATCACCCGGGCCGAGGACGTCCACCAGGCGCTGAGCGAGACCGGGGCCAGGGCCCGCGCCCTGGTGGAGGAGGCGCTCGGCCGGGCGCGGGCCGAGCGGGGGGAGTGCGAGCCGGTGCTGGCGGCGATCGCCGATGCCCTCGTCGGCTGGGGGCCGGACACGGCGCTGGAGCGTGCGGCACGCCTGGCGGACCTGCGCGATGCCCTGCCGGGGCGGGGAGGGAAGAACGGGCTCGGCGCGGCGGTGCGGGCCGCGCGCGACGCGCTGAGCGGGGGAGACTCCCCGCTCGGCGCGGCGGCGCTGATGCTGGCCCGCCCGCACGAGGAGACCTGGCGGGCGCTGCTGGTCGAGCTCGCGCAGCGCCAGCGGGCGGCGTTCGACGAGGCCGGCGCCCTCGATTTCGCCGAGCTGCTCATCCGGGCCCGGGATCTCCTCTGCCGGGACCCGGCCCTGCGAGCCCGCGAGCAGGCCCGCATCGGCGCGCTGCTGCTCGACGAGTTCCAGGACACCAACGTGCTCCAGCTGGAGCTCACCTTCCTGCTGGCCGAGGCACGCGACGGGGCGCCGCGGCCGCTGGGGAGCGCGGGGCCGAGGGGGCTCCCGCTCGAGCCCGACCTCCTCTGTGCGGTGGGGGACCGCAAGCAATCCATCTACGACTTCCGCGGCGCCGACGTGGAGGTGTTCGAGGAGCTCGCCCGCGCGGTGGAGGCCGGGGGCGGTGAGCGGCGCTTCCTCCGGGTGAGCCGGCGCGCACAGCCCGAGCTGGTGACCGCGCTCAACGGCGTGCTGGGGCCCATCCTCGGTCCGTCGCCCGCCGCGCCCTGGGAGGTACCGTTCCGCCCCGGAGAGGACGACCTCTTGCCCTGGCGACCGCAGCTCGGGCCCATCCAGTGCCTGGAGCGGCTGGTGGCCGTGGCCGCGGAGGACCGGGCGGAGGAGCGGCGGACGGCAGAGGCGGACCTCCTCGCCCGCCGTCTCGCGCTCCTGCTTTCACCGGACGCGCAGTTCCAGGTCGCCGAGGGAGAGCGCCTCCGACCGGTGCGCGGGGGGGACGTCGCCATCCTGCTGCGCTCGTTCGTCGAGGTGACGCTCTACACCGAGGCGCTCGCCCGTCACCACGTCCCCCATCGGGTCCTGCGGGGCAGAGGCATCTACGCCTCGCCGGAGGTGCGGGACGTGGCCGCGCTCCTCGGCTTGCTGACCGATCCGCGCAACCCGGTGCATCTCGCGGCGTGCCTGCGCGGGCCGGCGGTGGGCCTCTCCGACGCGACGCTGGTCCGGCTGGCGCTCTCCGGCGGCCGGCTCGACGCCCGCGTGCTCGCCGGCGGGCTGCCCCCCGAGGCGCTGCCCGGCGAGTCCGGGCGGTGGGCGCGCTTCGTCTCCGTCGCCCGGCGACTGCGCGCCCGCATCGACCGGTGCTCGCTGGTGGACCTGCTCGAGGAGGCCTGGGCCGCGCTCGGAACCAGGACCGTGCTCGCCGCCTCGCCGCACGGCGAGGAACAGCTCGGCAACCTCGAGGTGGTCCGGCAGCTCGCCGGGCGCTGGGACTTCCGGGGCCGCTCGGATCCGGCGGCGTTCGCCCGGCGGCTGCTCGAGCTGGCTGACCGTGACCCGCGCATCGGGCTCGAGGAGGTGGAGGACGCCCGTGCCGGCCCCGCGGTCCAGCTGCTCACCGTGCACGCGGCGAAGGGCCTGGAGTGGCCGGTGGTGTGCATCGCCGACCTCGGGGCGAGCCGGCCACCCTCGACGGGCCGGCTGCTGGTGGACCCGCGGAACGGCCTGGCGTTCCGTCCCACCGTGCCCTGGAGCTCCGATTCGCACCCGACTCCCCGCTCGACCGCGCTCGCCGAGGTGCTCGCCAGCCGGGAGCTCGCGGAGAGTCGGCGCGTGCTCTACGTGGCGATGACCCGGGCCAGAGATCATCTCCTGCTCTCCGGCATCCAGGGACGGGGAGGGGCGCGCAGCTGGGCCGCGTGGATCGACCCCGTGCTGGACGCTCCGGAGGTGCGCTCCCGGGTCCTTCGCCTCGACGATGGGGCCTGCCCACCACTGCCTCCCCGTCCTGCGACGCCACCCCTCGCGGTGGAGCCGGCACGGGTTCGCGCCGCCCTGGGCCGTCTCGAGCCCGTGACCCTGCCACCCCCGGCCCGGGTGCCGCTCGAGGCGCTGGAGGCGCTCGACGACTGCCCGCGCCGGTTCCAGCTCCGCGTCCTCGAGGGTCATCGTGAGCCAGGCGGGGGGGCTGCCGGGGCGGTGCGCTCGCCGAGGCACCGGGACAGCCGGCTCGAGGTGCTCCGGCAGCTGCTCGCGGTGCTGCCCGACCACGCGTGGCACGCGGGGCTTCCGGACGACGCCCTTGCCCGGGCGGCGGGGAGGGTCGGGCTCACGCTCCCGGAGGCCGAGGCGCTGCGGCTGGCCGCCCCGATGCGGCGGCTCGCGCGGGCGCTCCGCGGCTTCGGCGCCGAGTTCTCCTGGGCGCGGGCGGTGCCGTTCGAGCTGAAGCTGGGAGCGGCCTCGGTGCAGGGCGCGTTCGACCTTCACCTGGCAGGGGCGCCGGGCGAGGCCGTGGTGCGTCTGGTGGCGGGCGCGCCCACCGAGGCCCGGGCCAGCGCCGCGGTCCTCCTCGAGGCGCTCCGGGCCCGGGCCGGCGAGGGACGGCAGGTCCGGGCGGCGCTGTTCTTCGTCGACGGCAACGAGGAGAAGCTCCGCTGGGTGTCCGCGCCGCCGGTGAGCCCGGCGGAGCTCGACGCTCGGCTAGTCGCGGCCCTCGCGCTCGGACCGGCGTTGACCGAGGGCCTCGAGCGCGCCGGCTGCGAGGCCCTCGGCTGCGGCTTCGTCCCTCGTTGTCACCCGGCGGAGCGCGGGCTATAGGCTCGAGCTCCGGCCATGCCGAACGTCGTGGTGGTAGGTGCCCAGTGGGGCGACGAAGGGAAGGGCAAGGTCGTCGACCTGCTCACCCAGCACGCCCAGGTGGTGGTCCGGTTCCAGGGCGGGAACAACGCCGGACACACCCTGGTGGTGGGCGGACAGAAGACCATCCTCACCCTCATCCCCAGCGGCATCCTCCACGCCGGGAAGACCTGCGTGATCGGCAACGGGGTGGTCCTGGATCCGTCGGTGCTGGTGGCGGAGATCGACGCCCTCCGTGCCCGGGGGGTCATCCGCTCCGAGTCGCAGCTCGTCGTCTCCGACTCGGCACACGTCATCTTTCCCTGGCACAAGCACCTCGACGGCCTCCGAGAAAAGGCGCGCGGCGCCTCGCCCATCGGCACCACCGGGCGGGGCATCGGCCCGGCCTACGAGGACAAGGTGGCGCGCCGGGGCATCCGGGTGCGCGACCTGCTCGACCCTGGACGCCTCGGGCGCAAGGTCGAGGAGCGACTCACCGGGGCGCTCGACGAGCTGAGGCTGCTCGCCGGCCGGGCGGGGACCGAGCTGCCGCCGCTCGACCCGGCGGCGATCTCCCGCGACTACGCCGCGTTCGGGGTCCGGCTGCGGCCTCACGTGCGTGACGCCTCGCTGTACCTGCACGGCGAGGCCCGGGCGGGGGCGCGCATCCTCTTCGAGGGCGCCCAGGGGACGCTCCTCGACGTCGACCACGGCACCTATCCGTTCGTGACCAGCAGCAACTGCGTCGCCGGGAACGCCGCGGTGGGCTCTGGCCTCGGACCGACGGAGATCGACCGGGTGGTGGGCATCAGCAAGGCGTACACCACGCGGGTCGGCGGCGGCCCGTTCCCCACCGAGCTCCAGGATGCGGTGGGCGAGCGGCTGCGCAAGGTGGGCGACGAGTTCGGCTCGGTGACCGGCCGGCCCCGCCGTTGCGGATGGCTCGACGGGGTGGTGCTCCGTTACGCGGCGCGGGTGAACGGGCTGTCGGGGCTCGCGCTGACCAAGCTCGACGTGCTCTCGGGCATTCCTGAATTGAAGCTCTGCACGGCCTACTCCCTGGCCGGCGCGCAGACCGAGGACTTCCCGTCGGACGTGGACGACCTCGCGCAGGTCTCCCCGGTCTACGAGACCCTCCCGGGCTGGGAGGAGCGACTGGCCGGGGTGCGCAGCGTCGAGCAGCTCCCGGCGGCCGCCCGGGCCTACGTCCGGCGGGTGGAGGAGATCGCCGGAGTCCCGGTGGTCTGCATCTCGGTCGGAGCGGACCGGGGAGAGACCATCCTCCTGAGCAATCCGTTCGAGCAGGCGAGCCGCGGCTGACGAGGTCGCGCGAGAAGCGGTATGAGGGGCCCGAGCGCGGGCGAGGCGCAGTTGGTGAGCCGACCCGTCCACGAGGCTCAGGAGCGGGTACAGCGATGAGACAGGCCCTGGAGGTGGGTTCGGCGCAGGACTGGCGCGGAGAGATCCGCCGGCTGTGGGATCTCCAATCCGCGTCCCGCTGGACGGTGTCGCGCTCCAGCGCGGCGGATCGGCGCAAGAAGCTCCAGCGCCTCAAGGACGCTCTGCACAAGCACCGCCCCGCCCTGGCGGAGGGCATCCGACGCGACTTCGGCCGTTCGCCGGAGGAGTCGGAGTTCATCGAGTTCCATCCCGTCTTCGAAGAGCTGAACCACGCCGTCGCCCACCTGGGCGAGTGGATGCGCCCCGAGCCCGTCGATGCGCCGCTGCTGCTGGCCGACACCGCAAGCGAGATCCGCTGGGAGGCGAAGGGGCAGGTTCTGGTGCTCTCGCCGTGGAACTACCCCGTCTACCTGGTCCTCGGCCCGCTGGCCGGAGCGATCGCCGCGGGGAACGTGGTGATGGTGAAGCCTTCGGAGAAGGTCCCCGAGACGAATCGCGCACTCCGCGCGCTCCTGACCGACGCCTTCCCCGAGACCGAAGTGGCAATGGTGGAGGGCGACGCGCCGGTCGCCGAGGCCCTGCTGGACCTCCCGTTCGATCACCTCTTCTTCACCGGCAGCACGCGGGTGGGAAAGCTGGTCATGGCGGCGGCGGCCAAGCACCTCGCCTCGGTGACCCTCGAGCTCGGGGGAAAGTCGCCTGCCATCGTCGCCCCCGATGCGAACGTCGCCCGCGCGGCCCAGGCCATCGCCTGGGGAGCCTTCGTCAATGCCGGTCAGACCTGCATCGCTCCGGACTACGTCCTGGTGCAGGAGGGGCAGCGGCAGGCGCTCCTCGACTCGCTCCGGAGCGCGATCGAACGCAGCTATGGACCCGAGTCGGGCTGGGCGACCAACTCCGACTTCGCGCGGCTGGTCGACCCGGGCGCCTTCGCCAGGGTGAAGGGGCTCATGGACGACGCGGTCCGGCGCGGGGCGAAGGTCTCCATCGGAGGCGAGGCGAATGGCGCCGAGCGGTACCTCGCGCCCACCGTGCTGGTGGACGTGCCCGACGAGGCGCCGTTGCTCCAGGAGGAGATCTTCGGCCCGCTGCTCCCGGTCGTGACCTACCGGACCTTCGAGGAAGCGCTGGAGTACGTGCGGAGGAGACCCAAGCCGCTGGCGCTGTACCTCTTCTCGCGATCGGGCAGGACAGTGGAGGCGACGCTGGAGGGAACGACCTCCGGCGGGGTCTGCGTGAACAACACGCTCATCCACCTCGCAAATCCAGGGCTGCCGTTCGGCGGCGTTGGCCCGAGCGGGATCGGGAACTACCACGGGCGCGCCGGGTTCAAGGCCTTCAGCCACGAGCGGGCGGTGATGCGGCAACAGGGAAACCCGCTGGCGCGGCTGCTCGCGCCGCCCTACAGCGGCCGGCTGAACCGCATGGTCGCCAGGTTCGCCCGGTTCCTCCAGTAAGAGGTCGCCGGCGCGCCGGGAGCCCCTGTTGCCCGGGGTTCGGTGCAGCCCGTTTCCGGGACGCGGGTCCCACCGGTGGCATGGGCCGGGCCGGGGGCCTCCCAGGAACTCGGGACGGTTGGGGGCGGCACGTTGCTTGCCGTTGTGCGCTGCCGGATGTACTCCGGCCCCGACGCCTTCCGTCTCGCGGCGCGCTCCCTGCTGCGGAGCCCGGGCGTGTCGCTCACCTGCGTCCTCGCCCTGGGTCTGGGCATCGGCGCCACCACGGCCATCTTCGCCTTCGTCGACAAGCTCCTGCTCGACCCCTTCCCCTTCCCTCAGGACCGGCTGGCCATGGTGCTCGAGGCCAGCCCGGAGCGCGATCGGCTCCCTGTCCCGGCCGCGGTCGCCGAAGCTTGGGGCGGCGGCGCGAAGAGCTTCGGCTCGGTGGCCGCCTACCAGTGGTGGGAGATCAACCTCACCGGGGTGAATGAGCCGGAGCACCTCATCGGCTACCGGGTGAGTCCCGGGCTGTTCACCACCCTCGGGGTCGCGCCCTCGCTCGGACGTGGATTCACCGCGGCTGAGGGGCAACCCGGGGGTGAGCGGGTGGTGGTGCTCTCCGACGGCCTCTGGCGGCGTCGGTTCGGGGGAGACCCTGGAATTCTCGGGAAGAGCGTGCTGCTCGACGGCGTCGGATACGCGGTGATCGGCGTGATGCCGGCCAGCTTCCGCTTCCCCAAGGCGGCCGCGCTCTGGGTGCCCCTGGTCGTCACTGACTCCGAGCGGGCGGCGCTGGCCTCCCACGCGCTGTACGTGGTGGGCCGCCTCGCTCCCGGGGCGAGCCTCGCCGCGGCCCGACAGGAGCTGGCCTCGCTCTCGACGCGCTTCGATGCCGAGCACCCGGCACACCGCGGCGGACACCGTCCGGAGGTGTTCGCGCTCCGGGACTACGGAGATCCTCAGACCCGGCTCGTCCTGTGGATCATGGCCGCGGCGGTGGGGATGATCCTCCTCCTGGCCTGCGCCAACGTGGCGAACGTGCTGCTCGCCCGCGCGACGGTGCGCTCTCGCGAGTTCGCTCTGAAGATCGCCCTCGGAGCGCCCCGGGTCCGGATCATCACCCAGCTCCTGGTCGAGGGCCTGCTCCTGGCGCTCGGAGCGTGCCTGGTGGGGCTCGGGCTGGGGGAGGTCGGCATCCGGCTGCTCCGCGCAGGAATGCCGCCGAGCATCGAGCGCTTCGTCGCCGGCTGGGACCGGGTCGGGCTCGACTGGCGGCTCTTCGCGTTCGGCGCCGCCGCCTCGCTCGTGTCCGCGCTGGCCTCGACGGCGTACGCGGCGGTGGAGGCGTCGCGGAAAGTCCCGGGTCAGACGCTGCTCGCCGAGGATCCACGGGCGACGGGCGGTCGCCAGGGGCACCGGCGGCGCAGCGTGCTGGTCCTGGTGCAGGTGGCTGTGGCACTGCTGCTGGTGAACGATGCGGGCCTCTTCGTCCAGACCCTGCGCCGGCTGCTCGTCGCGCCCGTCGGGTTCGACCCTCGGCAGGTGCTCACCCTCCGGGTGGGGGTGGCGACCACGCTGGCCCCCGACGACGCCAGCCTCCGCCGCCGCCTGGAGGACGCGCTGTCGAGGGTGAAGGCGGTGCCTGGAGTCGAGCAGGTCGGGCTGGCGAGCGCGCTTCCGCTGAGCAACCGCTGGGGCGCGACTGACTTCGAGGTGGAGGGGAGGGCGCCCGCCCCGGAGGGCCGCGGACCGCACGGCGTGCTCCAGGTCGTCTCCGACGGGTACCTGGCCGCGCTGCGAATCCCGTTGCAGCAGGGGCGGAGCTTCGGGCCGGCGGATGGCTCCGGGTCGCTCGACGTCGCCCTGGTCAGCGAGCCGCTCGTCCAGCGTCACTTCCCCGCGGGAAACGCCCTCGGGGAGAGGATCCGCGTCGGTCAGCGCTGGAGGACGATCGTCGGCGTGGTCGGGGCGGTGAAGCACATCGAGATCGCCGATCCCGGGTTGGCGATCTACTTGCCGATGGCGCAGGACCCGGAGCGAGAGGTCGCCCTGGCCGTGCGCACCCGAGGTGAGCCGCTGCTGACTGCCGGACCCGTGCGTGAGGCCTTGCACGCAGCGCTCCCCGACCAGCCCATCGCCGACCTGATGCCGATGGTCGAGGTGGTGGACGACAACGCGTTGCTCGCGGCGCGGTACTCCGCCGGACTGCTCGGCGTGCTCGCGGCCACCGCCCTGCTCCTGAGCGCCGTCGGGATCTACGGGGTCATCAGCCAGTGGGTGCTGCAGCGTGTCCGCGAGCTGGGCATCCGCGCCGCGCTGGGAGCACGGCGCCGGCAGCTGCTGGGACTGGTGCTCTCCAGGGGCCTGACGCCGGTGGCCCTCGGAGCGGTGCTGGGGCTGTCGCTCGCGCTCGGCCACGGGCGGCTCCTGCGAGGCGTGCTCTTCGGCGTCTCACCAGACGATCCGTGGATCCTGGTCACCGTCATGGGGACCCTGGGCACGGTCGCCACCGTGGCCTGCCTGCTGCCCGCCCGCCATGCGGCGCGGACGGACCCGGCGACGGTCCTCCGCGGAGACTGAGGCGCAGCCCGGGCGAGGTCCCCGGTTGACTTTCCGGTCAATCCCGTCGTGTCCTTCCGCCCATGGCCGAGGCCTTCATCATCGATGCAGTCCGGACTCCCCGTGGGAAGCGGAAGGGGAGCCTGGCGGGAGTCCACGCGGTGGACCTGGCCGCGCACGTGCTGGGCGCGGCGCTGGAGCGCACCGGGGTGCCGGCGGAGCGAGTCGAGGACGTCGTCCTGGGCTGCGTCACGCAGATCGGCGAGCAGGCCTTCGACGTCGCCCGCGGCGCGGTGCTCGCCGCCGGCCTGCCCCTCTCCGTTCCGGGGAAGACGGTGAACCGGCTGTGTGGCAGCGGGCTCACCGCGGTGGCGGACGTGGCCAGCGGCGTCCTCGCCGGGCAGATCCAGCTCGGCATCGGCGGAGGGGTCGAGTCCATGACTCGCATTCCCATGGGGTCCGATGCCGGGTTCGGCGACGGGCCCACCTCGCCGCGGCTCGCGGAGCGCTTTCCGGACCTGACCCATCAGGGGGTCTCGGCGGAGCTCATCGCCCGGAAGTGGTCGCTGTCCCGCGGGCAGCTGGACGAGTTCGCCGCCGCCTCGCAGAGCAAGGCCGTGGCCGCGCGGGAGGCGGGCTGGTTCCGTCAGGAGATCGCCCCGGTTCCGGTCCGGGATGCGGACGGTCGCACCCGCCTCTTCTCCGACGACGAGCACCCCCGTCCGGGGACGACCGTCGACACCCTGGCAGCCCTCAAACCCAGCTTCCGCGAGGACGGTGTCATCCACGCCGGGAACGCCTCGGGCATCGTGGACGGCGCCGCGGCGGTGGTGGTGGCCTCGGGCGAGGCGGCGAAGGCGCTCGGGCTCCGGCCGCGGGCGCGCGTCGTCACCACCGCCGTGGTCGGCTCCGACCCCGTCCTGATGCTCACCGGTCCCATCCCCTCCACCCGGCTCGCCCTGGAGCGGGCCGGGTGGACGGTGGACGACGTGGACCTCTGGGAGATCAACGAGGCCTTCGCCCCGGTGCCGATCGTGGTCGGCCAGGAGCTGGGCATCCCCCTGGACCGGATCAACGTCCAGGGGGGCGCCATTGCCCTCGGCCACCCGCTGGGGGCGACCGGGGCGATGCTCCTGGCCACGCTCCTCGGGGCACTGGAGCGGCGCTCACTCCGCCGGGGGGCAGTCACCCTGTGCATCGGCTACGGGATGGGAATCACGATGCTGGTGGAGCGGGTGGAGCCGGGCGCTCGCCGGTGAGCCGGAGCGCACCGGAGCCGACACTCCCCGTCCCGGGGTCTCGTGGCACGCGACGGACGGAGGCACTAGCCTAGAGGCCGTGGACTTCCGTCCGGCCACAGCGCCCGAAGTCTTTCGGCCGCGGCCCGTCCTCGCCGCGGCGATGGGCATCGCTGCGCTGCTCTGGCTGTTCGTCCTCGTCTACCTGATGCAGTTCGAGGGGGTCCCGGCGAAGACCTTCATCTCCGCGATCTTCTTCGTGGTCTTCTTCGGAGTCTCGCTGACTTACTACGCCCGGACCGCGATCGTGGTCGACGGCGGAGGGGTCACCTACCGGGGGCTGGTCCGCACCGACTACTTCGCCTTCCGCGACATTCTCAAGGTCGACATCCTCCCCGGCCCGGTCACCGTGTACGCGGTCCGCGGGCGGGGCCGCGGGATGCATTTCACGAGCTTCTTCGCCCACCATCGGCGTCTGATGGAGCTGCTGGTGGAGCGGGCGGGGCTGTCTCCGATGCGGTGAGCGGTCCGCGCCCGGCGCGGTAGTGCAGCAGCGAGCGCCCCACGCCGAGCACATCGCCGTCCGAGAGCAGCAGTCCGGAGCGAAGCCAGCGCCCGTTGCAGCGCGCACGGTTGCGGCCGCCGATGTCCCGGACGCGGTGCCGGTCGCCCTCGCGCACCAGCTGGAGGTGGCGCCGCGACACCGCGCCATCGCCGAGCCGCACCGCGCAACCGGGGAGCCGTCCGAGCTCCGGCGCCGGACCCGCCAGGGGGAAGACGGAGCCGGCGTCGGCTCCCGCCACGCAGACGAGCAGCGCGGCTGCCGACCATGCCCATCCGTCCCCGGGCTCGAGCAGCGAGCGGACCAGCGCGACGGTGGCCGGTGTCTCGGCGGGTGCCTGGACCCAGAGCTCGGTCTGGCGGGACAGCCGCACGCGCTCGCCGGGGAGGAGCCACCGGCGGATGCCCGCATCGAGCCGCGCTCGCCCGACCGGCCGGGGCTCGTTGCACTGCACCCAGACCCGGTCCTCCGCCAGGTCCAGCTCCACGATTCGCGGGGGGAGCCCGGGAAAGCGGATGCCGTCGTCGTCGCCCCCGCCGACGGTCCAGGTCCCGGGCTGCAGCTCGAGCTCGGAGCTGACCCCACGGGCCTCGAAGCGGACGTGCATGGAGGTCCTCCATGGCAATGGACGTGCCAGCGCGAGCCGTCGAGCGAGTAGGGTGCGCCCCGTGCGCTTCGCCCCCTCGTCGCTCCTCCTGGTCCTCGCGCTCCTCGGCCCGGGCTGTCGCGACGAGCAGGCCGGCCCCCGTCCACGGGCGCGGGCCCCGGCGTCCAGCGCAGCGGAGCCTTCGAGCGCGGTCCAGGGCACCTGGGCGGGCGGGGCCATCAAGTACCTGGGGACGCAGGTGGAGCGCGGACGGAACGAGCGCGGGCAGGATGCGGTCCGGCTCACCCATCGCTTCGAGGCGACCCGCCGGCTGGAGCCGGGGTGGCAGATCTTCGTGCACCTCGTCGACGCCCGGACCGGACAGATGCTGGCCAACGCGGATCATCCTCCACCGCTCCCGCTCGAGCAGTGGCCGGTGGGCCAGCCGGTGCAGGACGTCCAGATCCTCGCCCTGCCGCAGGGTGCGCCGGAGATCCAGCTCTTGCTCGGGTTCTGGCACGACGACCAGCGGCTCCCGGTGGACCAGCCCACCGCGCAAGACGGACAGCAGCGGATGCGCGGACCCCTCGTCGGTGGCGGCGGCCCGGCGGTGCCCGAGGCGCACGTCCGGCGGACCGCCATGCCTCCGAAGATCGACGGGGTGCTCGACGAAGCGGCCTGGCGGGGCGCCACCCCGCTCACCCTGGTCGACAGCCTCGACGGACGGCCAGCAGCGTTCCGCACGACGGCACGGCTCGCCTGGGACGACGAGGCGCTCTACGTGGCCTTCGAGTGCGAGGACCCGGACGTCTGGGGCACCTTCAGCAAGCGCGACGAGCCGCTCTACACCCAGGAGGTGGTGGAGATCTTCCTCGACGCCGACGCGGACGGGCGGACCTACGACGAGATCGAGGTCAGTCCGCACAACGTGGTGTTCGACGCGTACTTCCCGGCCCGGCGCCAGGGCATGGACCTGTCCTGGGACTCGGGGCTGCAGAGCGCGGTGAAGGTGTCCGGCACGATCGACGACGCCTCCGACCGCGACCAGGGCTGGACAGTGGAGATGCGCATCCCCTTCGCGCGGCTGCACTCGGTGCCACACCTCCCGCCGAAGCCCGGTGACCGCTGGCGCTTCAACCTCTACCGGCTCGAGCTCCCCGACCGGAAGCAGGCGCAGGGCCAGGCGTTCTCGCCGCTCTACGTCGGCGACTTCCACGCCGTTGACCGATTTGCCTGGCTGGTGTTCGACGAGCGGTGAGACACGCAGGGCCGCATCAGGCCCCGGGCGCAAGGAGTCCGGAGGATGGAGATTCAGCCGCTGCCCAGGCGGGCCGCACAGGCAGCAGGAGTCGTGCTTCTCGTCGGCGGTTGCCTCGTGCTTCTCCTCGTGCTGTGGATCTTCTTCTCGCTCGTCCGCGGCACACCTGGCCGGACTGGCCCTTGTGGCTGGCTCGTGCAGCTCGGAGCGGGTGTCCTCGGCGGGAGCCTCGTGCTTGCCGGGCGGAAGCTCATCGCGTGGGGCAGCGGGGAGTGACCGGTCCGGCGCTCACCCGGTCCGGAAGTCCCAGCGGCTCTCCGCCTCGCTCGGCGCGCGCGGGTCCCCGAGGAAGTGGAGGTAGCCCTGCAGCTCCAGGGTGTCGACCACCGACTCGGCCTCGAGCTGGCTGAAGCCGTGCAGATCCACCAGCGCGTCACGCATCTTCGCCTTGCCCCGCAGGTAGCCCACCGGCTCGCCGGGGCCGAGCGCGCGGTGCAGGTCCTGGCTGAGGGCGGCGAGGTCGAGGTCCTCGGGGATCATCGGGGCGACGCTGCGCTCGAGGCCCCGCTGTCGGCAAGCGGATGGGCAACGAGCCGCCCGGTACGCCCCCGAAACGTCTCCCACCGGACGGCGCTCTCTTCCAGTGCGACGCGAACGGCTCCGTCGACGTCGGTGCGCAGAACCACGGCCCCGCTCGCCTGCCAGCGCTCCACCACCTGGGGCGCGGGGAGACCGAAGCGATTGCCGCGACCGTCGGAGAACAGCGCCAGCCAGGCCTGACTGGTGGAGACGAGGCGAGGAGTGCTCGAGCCGCGCGAGCCGTGGTGGGGTACCTTCACCACCGTGCTTGCAAGCGGAGGGAGCGCCTCCTCGGCAGCGGCGCCGGCGTCGCCCGGGAGCAGCACCGAGCGGCCGGCGGCGCTCAGGTGGAGCACGAGGCTGCGGTCGTTCACCGTCCGGAGCGCGCCCGGGTCCCGTGGAGGAGAGAGGACCCGCACCGTCGCCTGGCCCAGCGTGCGCACCTCCCCCGCCGAGAGCCACTCCACCCGCGCCGGCCCAGCGGCCGCCAGGAGCGCGTCCATCAGCGGTCCGCGCTCCATTCCTGCCGGGAGCCAGAGTCGATCCGCGGAGAGCTCCCGCAGGACGGTGAGGAGCCCGAGCGCATGGTCGGGGTGGGGATGGGACAGGGCCACCGCGTCCAGCCGCCGGATTCCCCGCTCGCGGAGGTACGGCACCACCACCCGCGCGCCGGGGTCGATGCCACCGGGAACGCCCCCTCCGTCCACCAGGAGGTGTCTCCCGTCCGAGGAAGCGAGGAGCGCGTCCCCGTGGCCCACCGGGAGCGCGGTCAGCTCGAGCGGCGGGCGGGGCTCGAGGAGTGGACGGACGAGCACCGCGGTCATCGCCAGGGCGACGACCCACCCGGCCCGCCGCACACCCAGCGCCACGGCGACCAGCCCGAGGCCGAAGGCCACCGTCGCCGGCCAACAGAACGAGGGCGAGGGAAGCACCCCCAGCGGCACCGCGGCGCCCGCCCTCACCAGCGCCAGCAGCGCCCGTCCGGCGAGCGAGGCGACCACCAGCGGCGGCGCGGCCAGCGGCGGCGAGAGGCAGAACGCGCCAGCGGCCAGCGCGCAGGCGAGGGTGAGGACCGAGGCAACGGGGAGGGCCAGGACGTTCATCGCCCACCCGACGAGCGAGACCCGGTGGAACGCGGTGGCGACCAGCGGAATCGAGGCCAGGGTGACTGCCGCGCTCGCCGCACAGACGGAGAGCAGCGCCTCCCGGAGCTGCTCGAGCGCCCGTCGCCAGCGCTCGGGACGTCGGGGGTCGGGTGGCGGGATCGGGATCAGGGCGCGCAGGCGGGGGGCGAGCAGCACCAGGGCCAGCACCGCGGTGAAGCTGAGCTGGAGGGACAGGTCACGGACCGAGGCCGGGTCCGCCACGAGGAGGAGGCCCGCGGCCAGCGCCAGCGCGTTCAGGGCGTCGGTCGGTCGCTGCAGGGCCCGCCCGGCGAGGACGAGCGAGAGCATCAGCGCCGAGCGGACGGCCGGTGGCTGATCTCCGGTGAACACGACGTAGCCCCAGACGAGGGGCAGGGCGGCGAGCGCGGCTGGCCGGCGCGGGTCGAGTCGTTGCACCAGCCGTGGCACCAGCCGCAGGAGGCCGGCGAGCAGCGCGGCGAGGACGAGCGCGAGCGCGGCGACGTGCAGGCCACTCACGCTCAGCACGTGGGCGAGCCCGCTCCTGGCGAAGCGGTCCTCCCACTCCGGTCCGAGCTCGGAGCGGAGCCCGGCCGCGAGCGCGCCCACCAGCGCCGCAACATCGTCCTCGGCGAGGCGCCCGCGCGTCCACCTCCCGAAGGCCTCCCGCCGCTCCGTCACAAAGCGCCGCCAGGGGGCCGGCGCGGAGAGCGGGACCAGGGAGCCCGGGAGAGTGCGCCCAGAGGTCAGAAGCCCGCGGGCGCGCGCGGCGGTGCCCACGTCGTACTGGCCCCACGACTCTGGCCCGAGGTCGGCGCGGAGCTCGGCCCGGAGCTGCACCCGCTGTCCGGCCCAGGGGTGGATGGCCGGGTCGCTCCACCACAGCCGGGTCCGCGCCCGCGCCGGCTCGCTGTCGACGCGGGCCACCTCGAGCACCCCGCGGCCGCCCCGGCCGTCGGCATCCGCCGAGGCGAGCCGGCCCTCGAGCAGCACCGGCCTGCCGGTCGGAAGCGGGGTGGAGCGCTCGGCGCGCGCGGCGAGCACCGAGCCCGCGAGGACCGCAGCGGCCAGCAGCGCGAGGTGTGCACCCGGCCTCGTCCGCAGGGCGAGCGCGCAGGCTGCCAGGACGGCGGCCAGGCAGGCGAGAGTCCCGGGAGCCGGGCGCGACAGGTCCGGAAGGGCACACCCAAGGCCAAGCGCGAGAACGGGGAAGACGAGCGGACGGATCCCCAGGTCCTTCCAGCGCCAGCAGCCCATCCCCGCCCCCCGTCCAGCCCGCCCAGAACCGTGTTTGGGTTCGCCTTGCGGATCCGACTGCAAGACCCGCGCACGTCCGCCGTCGTGAGCGTCGGCGGCCGCCCGGAACCTGATTGCGACCGCCTTGCGGATCCGACTCGAGGACCGGTGCGCCTCCGCTGTTGTGACCGTGAGCGGGGGCCCTGACAAAAATGGGGGCGAAGCCTAGTCGGGTCCGAACCGCGGGGTCAAGACGACGCGTTGCACAAATGCCAAAAGCATGGTAAGTTCTTGCACTTTGCGGCGTTCCAGGCCGCGAGGAGGCAGCCCCCCAGTGCAGACCAGCTTCAAGACCGGCGACAAGGCCGTGTACCCGGGCCAGGGTGTTGGCGAGGTGATGGGCATCGAGCACACCGAGGTCGCCGGCCAGCGCCAGTCGTTCTACGTCCTCCGCATCCTCGAGAACGGCATGCGGATCATGATCCCCATCAACAAGGTCGGCTCGGTTGGCCTGCGGGAGATCATCAGCGAGGACGACGTGAAGCAGGTCTACGCCATCCTCCGGGAGAAGGACATCTCGGTCGACTCCACCACCTGGAACCGCCGGTACCGGGAGTACATGGAGAAGATCAAGACCGGATCGGTCTTCGAGATCGCCGAGGTGCTCCGCGACCTCTACCTCCTCAAGGGCGACAAGGACCTGTCCTTCGGCGAGCGGAAGATGCTCGACACTGCCCGGGCCCTGCTGATCAAGGAGCTCAGCCTCGCCAAGGAGTGTACCGAGGACGAGATCGAGGCCGACCTCCGGAAGATCTTCAGCATCACCTAGGTCGGCGGAGGGCTCCTTGGCGCGCCCCCCGCTGTCGGCCGAGGAAGCTCGCGAGGAGCGGATCCGTCAGCTCGAGCGGAGCACCCGCCGGCGGGTGACCGGCGTCCAGCTGCCGGCGGCGGTGGTCTGCTTCCTGGGAGCGGCCTTCCTCCTGGTGCGCGAGGCCCCCGACGTGGCCTACGTCTTCGCCACCCGGGAGCCCATCACCCTCGGCAGCGAGGGGGGCTACCACTTCGACCGGCTGCGGCCGAACGTGTTCGCCCAGGTGCACGGCGTCCCGCTCGGCACCGCGTTCTATGGGGTCGAGCGTGGGGCACGGATGGTGCTCGTCCCCCTTCAGGATTCGCCGCTCCTGGTGCGCCGGCCGCTGCTCCCCACCGAGGACTGGGTCCCCGGCAAGCGCCCTCCGCCCCCTGACCCGCGGCCATTCGGGGTGCGCGGGCGGTTGCTCCCGCTCGAGGACGTGCCGGGGTATCGCGACTCGGCCCCGCAGCTCCGCGCGCTCCAGGGGCTCCGGCCGGTGAACGGGCGGCTCTGGGTGCTCCGGGAGGGGGAGCGCCCCGGGGAGGACCGGGGTCCGCTGATCATCGGCCTGGTGCTGCTCGGCTTCGCCGGGCTGAACGTGGTGCTCGCCGTCCGCGGCGCGCAGGCGATCCTCCAGGATCGCGCAGCCCGGCGCCGGGCCAATCTCAAGGCGGTCTGAGGAGGCCGGCGGCGGCGCCGCGAGGGGCTCAGCGCGCGGGCGCGTGGGCCGCGGGGCGCGACAGGCGCAGCCAGCCCGGATGGGTCTGGGCCGTCCAGAGGGCCAGCGCGGTCGCGAGGAGGAATCCGGCGGTGGCCGCGAGCACCGCGAGCCGCAGCGGGCGCAGGGTGACTTCCCGCTCCTGTGCCCCCGGGCGCCGGCGGGGGCGGTCGGTGCGCGTGTGTCCTCCGGGGACACGGAGCCTCAGCACCGCCGGACCGATGTGGATCCGCTGCCCCACCAGGAGCTCGCAGGGTCCGGCGAGCCGCTCGTCGTCGAGGAAGGTGCCGTTCTGGCTGCCGAGGTCCTCGAGGAACAGCCGCTCGCCCCTGCGGGTGAGCCGGGCGTGGCGGCGGCTGATGGAGGCGTGTGGCAACCGGAGGTCGCAGCTGCTCGAGCGGCCGAGGATCAGCGCTCCCTCACCGACTGGAAGGAGCTGGCCCGTGCCAGGGCCATGCTCGGCGTAGAGGAAGATCTCCTGGTTGCCCGCGCCGGCGACGGTGGAGACCATCGACGCCGGGCCGATGGTGTCCCGGCCGGCGCGGCGCTTGCGGCCCGGGCGGACCGGGTAGGTCGTCACCCGCTGCGGGGCAGGGTCGTCCGCGTTCAGGGGCGTCGCCTCGCGCTCGTCGAACGGGAGCTCGCCGGTGTCCTCGGAGTCCTTCGTGCCATCCTCGGGGGGAGGTCGCCGTGGAGGTCGCTTGGGGTTGGATGGCGCCATGCTGGTTCGCGGGGTCCCTCATCCCCCGGCCGTGCAATGATGTCACGTTCCTCGAATCCACGCGCCACTTCCCGTGTCCGCCGCCCACAGTCCCCCCGCGCTGTCCGTCCACAACACGCTGACCCGTCGCAAGGAGCCCCTCGAGACGCTTCGCCCCGGTGAAGTGCGTCTGTACGTGTGTGGTCCCACCGTCTACTCGTGGGTGCACATCGGCAACGCCCGGACGTTCACGGTGTTCGACGTCGTGGTGCGTTATCTCCGGCATCGCGGATACCGGGTCTTGTACGTCCGGAACTACACCGACGTGGACGACAAGATCATCAACGCCGCCCGGGAGGCCGGGGAGGATCCAGGCGTGCTGGCCGACCGCTTCGTCCAGGCGTTCGAGGAGGATGCCAGCGCCCTGGGCCTGCTTCCGCCGGACGTCGCCCCCCGCGTCACCCAGGTGATTCCCGAGATCCGGGCCCTCATCCAGACGCTCCTCGACCAGGGCGTGGCCTACTCCGCCGGGGGCGACGTGTACTTCCAGGTCTCGCGCTGGCCCGAGTACGCCAAGCTGTCCCGGCGCAACCTCGACGACCTGCGCGCTGGCGAGCGCGTGACCCCGGGGGAGCACAAGCGCGAGCCGCTCGACTTCGCGCTCTGGAAGGCGGAGAAGCCCGGCGAACCCGCCTGGGACGCGCCCTGGGGCCGCGGCCGTCCGGGGTGGCACATCGAGTGCTCGGCGATGAGCGAGAAGTTCCTCGGCCAGACCTTCGACATCCATGGCGGCGGCCTGGACCTCATCTTCCCCCACCACGAGAACGAGATCGCCCAGTCCGAGGCGGCGCACCACGCGCCGCTGGCCCGGGTGTGGATGCATGCCGGCTTCCTCGAGCTCGAGGGTGCGAAGATGTCCAAGAGCCTGGGGAACGTGGTCAAGCTCCGGGACGCGCTGGCGAAGGTGGACGGCGAGGCGCTCCGGCTCTTCTTCGTCTCCAGCCACTATCGGACCAACCTCACCTTCTCCGAGGACGCGCTCTTCGTCTGGGAGAAGAGGATGGAGTACTTCTACGAGACGCTCCAGCGGGTCGACGCGCGGCTCGGCGGCCGGGAGGTCGAGCCCGGGCCACTCCACGGCGATCCGGAGGCGCACCTCCGCGCGTTCGAGGAGTCGATGGACGACGACTTCAACACTGCCGGGGCGCTCGCGGCGCTCTCGGGCCTGTTCAACGGGATGAACGAGCTGCTCGACCATCCCCCGGTGCCCGACCGCGCCACCGTGGTCCGCACCCTGGCGACGCTTCGCGCGCTGGTCCCGACCATGGGCGGCGTGCTCGGCGTGCTGGGAAGCCCACCGGCGGCCTGGCTCGAGCGCCGCCGAGACCGGCTGGTCGGTCAGCGCGGGCTCGACCGCGAGCGCATCGAGGCGATGCTCGCCGAGCGTGCCCAGGCACGGAAGGCGAAGGACTTCGCCCGCTCCGACGCCATCCGCGACGAGCTGCTCGCGCTCGGGGTGGAGCTGCGCGACGGCCCCGGCGGGACCCAGTGGAAGGTTCGCTCCTGAGGGGCGCGCGCTGCCCGGGGTCAGCGGGGCTGGGTGATCCGGATGGTGAACAGGTGCCGCACCGACACCGCCCTTCCCTCGACCTGCGCTGGTCGGTAGTGGCGGGCCTGGAGCGCGGCGAGCACGGCGGCCTCGGCGAGCGGAACGCCCTTGAGCACTTCGCACTGCTCGACGGACCCGGCGGAGGTGATCACACACCGCACCAGCATCGTGCCCTCCACGCCACCTCGCCGCGCCTCGGGGGAGAGCGTCACCTCGGGCCCGGAGAGCAGGACGGGAAGCGCCGCGACCACGTCGGGGGAGTAGATGGTCTCGCCGCACGGTGGCGTCGCGCACTCCGGCCCGGGCTCGCCGCCGGGCCGGCCCTTGCCTGGCTCTCCGAGATCCGTGCCATCGGACCGCGCCGTGCCCTCGCGCGGCGAGGACCCTGACTCGGCAGGGCGTGGCGCCTCGGCCGCCCTCGACGGGTGGGATCTCACCGGCCGACGAGCCTTGCGGGCCGGCGATGGGCCGGCGGGAGCGGCGCCTCCGCCCGCCGGCGCGCCCGTCGGCCTGACCCAGTGGATGGGCCCTGGCTCCGGGCCCC
>Ga0335084_10000593_pt1 | contig 31213 bp, 28 predicted proteins | sample Lox_Sample_44_FD_206721 | JGI IMG/M metagenome (GOLD analysis project Ga0335084, IMG submission 206721) | Soil microbial communities from Loxahatchee National Wildlife Refuge, Florida, United States - Lox_Sample_4.4 | ecosystem: Environmental > Terrestrial > Soil > Wetlands | place: USA... | reverse complement strand
TGGCGACCGGGATCACGTAGACCCGAGTCCCATCTCGCACCACGATGCGCTCCAGATGCTGCGCCGGCGGGCGAGCGCTCGTCGCCAGGTCGGCGGGTGGAGGAAGCTTCCCGCCCAGCCGCTGCTTCGCCCGCTGCAGCGCAGTTTCAAAACGGTCGGCCGGAAAAGGCTTCAGCAGATAGTCGACCGCATGAATCTCAAATGCGCGCAACGCATACTCGTCATAGGCGGTCACGAAGACGACAGCCCGGTCCGTTCCGATCAGTTCCAGCACTTCGAAACCATCCAGCTTCGGCATCTGGATATCGAGGAAGAGAAGATCGGGCTTCAGTTCGGTAACTGCCTTCACCGCTTCAAATCCGTTCGCGCACTCGGCGACGACGTCGACTTCGGGGTGGGATGCCAGAAATTCGAGCAGCATCTTGCGCGCGAGTTCCTCGTCGTCGACGATAATCGTGCGGATTCTCTCCGTGGTGCTCATGCGCGATCTCCGTTCTCCTGCATGGGCACGCGCAGCCGCACCGTGAACAGACTATTGTCGGTGTTCACGGTGACGTCCGCGGCGTTTCCGTAGCGCTTCTGCAAGCGCCCGCGTACGTTCTCGAGTCCGAGTCCGGTCTTCAGAGACGAGGGCGCATCCGGATCGAACGTGTTCTCCACCACGATCGAAACCGTATTGTGATTGAGGTGTGTGCTCAGTCCGATCACCCCGCCTTCGGGCAGATGCGCGATACCGTGACGGATGGCGTTCTCCACCAAAGGCTGCAGCAGGAGCGGCGGCAACTGGAGTTTCATGGTTTCGTCCTCAACCTGTTCTTCCATTTTCACGCGCGCACCGAACCGGACCTTCTCAATCGCCAGATAGCCGCGGATCAGGGCCAGTTCCTCTTCCAGCGAGATCGTTTCCTGGCGGCCGACGCGAAGCGTAGTGCGCAGGAAGTCGGCCAGCAGAATGCACATCTCGCGAGCCTTCGCGGCATCGGCGCTCGTCAGAGCGCTGATCGAGTGCAGGCAGTTGAAGAGGAAATGCGGATTCACCTGCGCGCGCAGCGCTTTCAATTCCGCGTCGCGCGCCAGCACCTGCGCCTCGAGTGCTCGCGCCTGCGCCTCGCGAGCCGCCTGCTCCGCCAGAACGACATAGTGCAGAGTCACGGACAAGACGTAAAGCAATACGCCGGCCACCCAGATAAGAGGCAAATATCCGGTGACGCGTGTATCCAACCCAGTGAACCCCGCCCATCGTGTCAGTCCTGCGGCTAGAGCCCTGGCCAGCTGGATCCAAAGGGTGCTCAGCAGCATGGCTGCCGTGAAGTGCGTGAGCGCCAACTTCAGAAAACTGGATTGATCTACCGGAGTCGCGCGGCAGGGATACCAGGCGGCCAGACACAGGAAGGCATATACCACACACAGCGGCACCGTCATGGCGACGGCGGTCGTCCAACTTTCCCCCGCGCGCACCATCAGATAGATCAGGATTCCGGCGAGCGGTACCCAGGCCAGCAGGTACAGTCCGAGTTGGCGAAGCCGCCCGAGGATCGGGTGCATTCAGGCCCTCAGTTCCTGACTTCGACGCCACCCATGATGGCGATGCCTTTGATGACCAGCGTCTTCGTGGGATTAGCGCGTTCGCGCGCCTTCAGGCTGTGTCCACCCATAAAAGCAGCGACACGCATCGAGACCGTCCAGTTTTCCGGAACGCGAATGACACCGCCGCCCATGAGGGCATTGACATTGATGACAGCTTCTTCGCCCTCGATGTCGGCATCGCGCAGATCGACGTCAAAACCGCCCATGAACGCGACCAGATCCCCGCCGCGGAAGTTCTTGGCCAGGATGCGGTATTCCCCGCCGCCCCAGATGGCGACAACGTTCAAGTGCGGCGATGCGGCGACGCTGTTGGTTTCCGCCGCAGGCTGGAAGGCCCGCCAGACCATCACCAATCCGGCCGCTATGACGAGCACTGGCCAATAGGTTTCAAGTCGAATGTGAACGATCCCGAGCTGGTTGAGTTCCAGGAGCACGCCCACCCAGATCAGCAGGAAGCCCCACAGGCGGGTGCGTCCGGCCTGCACCACGTTGAGCGTGCCGGCGACGAAGAACACGGCCGCCCAGAAATTGAACCAGTCGTGGATGAGGCCCATCTGACTGAGCAGCAACAGCACCCCAACCACGATCAGCGCGACCCCACTGAGGATCGCCGGGTTGATGGCGTTGCCGTCTTTACAGTTCATGTTGGTCTCCCTTGGCGGGATGCTTGCTCGAAGCGGGCGCCACTCCGCTGGCATCCGTCAACAAGAGGATGGCGCCGGCCACGATGGCCAGGATGGGCGCCGCGCGTAAAGCCAGCGAAAGCGTGAGTGCACCGCTCTGCACGAAGGAGGCAAGTTTATCAAACAGGAAAGGCCCTCCCGCTACGGCCAAAGCAGCCGCCAGCAGCGACGCTTCCCAACGATCGGGCTGATTCTGATTTGCCATCGGTCGTCTCCTTGATTGGACTGTCGTTGTCATGGAAGCAGGCTAGCCCTGGCGGGTTGCGGTGTCGTGAGGTTTTCGGCGAGTGGCGGCGAGCTACCGGTGAATGACGGATTTTTCCCGTGAGTGGTCTGGTTTCTTATAGATACGGACCACTGACGACGCCAAACCCGGCTTCCTGCAGGCGTTTTCGTGACCTCCGTAACAGTTACGGGCAGCCTATACCGTCCAACCAGTAGGCCACTCCACCTGCGGATTCGGGCCATGTACGCCCGTGCAGAACAGCCCTAATCTGGACTTGCTTGAGACAAAACCCAGAACTGGAGCACATTATGAAAGCCCTTCTCATGATTCTGATTCTCGCGGCCGCAGCCCAGGCCCAGGAGTTCACGGCGCCCAGCTCGTTGCAGCCCGATGCAAAAGGCCATGAGCACTTCTGGACTTTCGAAACCAAGTTGAACACCGGCATTCTCGCCGGCCTGGTCGCCACCGATGCGTTCACGACGCAGCGCGGGCTGGAACGCGGTTTCCGCGAGGCCAACCCGATTATGCGTCCGTTCGTGACGCGCGGCGCAGCCGGACAGGCTGTCGGATCGGCGCTCGGCTTCGGCGCGGCCATGGGCACGGTTTACCTCCTGCACAAGACGCACCATCACAAGGCGGAACGCATTGCAATGCGGCTGATGGTGGGCGTGCAGAGCGCGGTGGTTGCCAATAACATCGCGGCCCTTCGCTAAGCCAGTTCTGAGCGGGGCGGCCCTCGCGGCCAGCCCCGCGCGTACGTACCCTCCCATCACCCTCCTGACAATCTGTATTCTCGATGGCAAGATGCCATTCTTTTTTCGGCGGCATTCCAATGGTCCCGGCGCGCTCCACGCTATAATTTCAGCAAGGAAGTTGTTCGACCCTCGTGGGCTTTATCTGACTGCGGGCATGCGGTGGGATGAAGGATTCTGCCCCGCCGGCCACTTCCGCGAATCCAGTAGAGCGAAGGAGCCTTCATGGCGATTCAGAAGACGGAGAAAATCTGGCACAACGGCAAGTTGATTCCCTGGGACGAGGCCACGTTGCATGTCATGGCGCACGTGGTGAACTACGGTTCGTCCGTGTTTGAGGGAATTCGGTGCTATGCGCTGCCTTCGGGCCCCGCAATTTTCCGGGCTGCGGAACATATGCAGCGACTGATCGACTCTGCCCGCATCTATCGCATCGACGTCGACTTCACCCGCGACGAACTGGTCCGCGCCATGGTGGATCTGATCAAGGTCAACGGAGCGTGGCCGTGCTACATCCGCCCCATCGTCCTTCGCGGTTACGGTGAAGCGGGAGTGAATCCGCTGAATTCGCCGGTCGAGGTCTACATCTGCAACTATCCATGGGGGAAATATCTCGGCAGCGATGCTGCCGAAGGCGTCGATGTCTGCGTTTCCTCGTGGACCCGGCTCGCTCCCAATACGTTGCCGGCAATGGCGAAGTCAGGCGCCAACTACATGAACTCGCAGCTCATCAAGATGGAGGCCATTCTGAACGGCTACGCCGAGGGCATCGCGCTCGACGTCAACGGCTATGTCAGCGAAGGATCGGGAGAGAACCTGTTCCTCGTGCGGAATGGCGTGCTGCAGACGGCGCCGCTGGGGAATTCCGTCCTGCCGGGAATCACGCGCGACTCCATTTTGCAGATCGCCCACGATCTCGGAATCAAAGTAGTCGAGCAGCAAATCCCGCGCGAAGCGCTTTACATCGCCGACGAAGTTTTCTTCACCGGCACCGCGGCTGAAGTTACTCCGATCCGTTCCGTCGACAAAATCAGCGTCGGCAAGGGAGTGGTGGGCTCTATCACCAAGTCCATTCAGCAGGAGTTCTACGGCATTGTCCGTGGCGAGAAAGCGGATCGCTACCGCTGGCTTACACCCGTTCCGGTTGGCGCGAAGCAGCCCGTGAGCGTCTAGAAGAGGCGCTTCGATCCCAGCTTCCAGGCCGAGGTCAGGGCTTGCTGGTCTTCCCAGGCCCCGGCGCCGCACGTTTCTTTGGCGCTGCCTTCTTCGGAGCCGGCGGCGCGCCGCAGTTGGCCGGATACGCGAAGAGCGCTGCGTCGGGCGGCCCGATCTTGACGTTCTTGTAGGTAATCGTGACCGGGGCTCCCATCGACCGGTGTACCTCAACCTTCAAGGGAAATCCGTTCAAATCGGTTGCTTCCCAAAGCTTCAATATCAAGCTCTTGCCGCGTTCTGAGGTAATCGTGACTTCCTCGACCTGACAGGCATGATCGTCAATGGTTTCTGTCCCCATCGGCCTGCGCTCCACCTTGTTTCCCTTGTGAACCGCGGTAAAGGGAAAGGTGTTAAGGGCGGGCCGTGCATCGTGCATGCAGCGATCGGGCAATACGACAAACGTGTCATACGAGTCGAGATTCGTGACCATATAGTTCTTCCCGTCGAGCATGTCGGTTCGCATCAGGTTGCCGGAACGGTAGATATTCAATTCATCGATATTGCCCAACGGTCCGCCCACCATGGTTGCAGAGAAGTGGGTCAGCGCATCCAGGGGAGAATCCGGTTTGGCGGCTTCTTTCGGCGCCGCAGTCTTCTTCGCAGCCGTTGCCTCCGGGTTGGACGGTTGCTGGCCGGAAAGAATCCCGGCCAAGCACACGATGATTCCAGACAACATCAAGGAACGAGCACAGAACATGGTTTGGCGGCTCCGCGATTCCCATCGGACAGTATAAAAAAGGCCACGGGATATGCGTGGCCTTGTGGGATCGATTTCAGCTTTGACCTACTTGGTCTTGAAGCGACCGAAGGTGGTGTGTCCCTTCAACGCGGCGGCCTTGGCAGCCGGTGGCGAGGTCGAACCCGGGGTCATCGTGCCGTAGTTCAGCAGATATGTACCTTCGCTGGTATCGCCGAGGAAGCCTGCGTAGATCGCCCAATTGTTGGCATCCGGATCAAGCACAAACTGCAGCTGCACGCCACTGAAGTTCGGGCTGGGATAACCGGTGGCATCCGCGCTGTTGTCGGCCAAGTCGAACACTTTGCCGATTGTGCCCCAGTGCGGAGGAACCTTCGCCGGGAGACTGTGAACCAGGCCTACGACGGTTCCGTCATAGAACAGTCCGCACGCGGAGGTGAAATCATGGTATCCCCCAATCAGAACCTGGGGAACGCCCTTGGGGCCAACTAACCCCGTGCCATCATAGTTTGTGACGGTGATTTGCACGCCGTCGCAATAACTATCGAAGCTGTAGCTGTAAGTTGTGGAGACCGGCCCTTTGGCAAACGCCAAAAAGCTGAGGGACAACACAAGCGCTAAAACCAGCACTGCTTTCTTCATGGGGAGTCTTCTCCGTCGCAGCTAAGTTTTTCGTGTTTACTTTGTTTTCTTGAGAGGCCTCTAAAGAAATTCTCTTTTCGAGAACCCCAAAGGTCTTTTGTGGTGGGCGCAATATTTATACAGCAGTTGTGTGTCTGTCAAGCAGGATCAGCCGAGACCTATTGTCTGAAGCAGGTTTCGGATGTGGATGCGACGGCGGACAGCATAAGTTGCGCAAACTATTGCACCATGCGCACGCTCGCGCCTCCGTCGCGTTGGGTTAGCGAATACCGGCTCGCGGCTTCTCGTCGCGCTGATTTTCGAACAGCTTGAGGAGCCTCGGCTCGCGAGTGTCGTCGTTCCATTGCATCAGTTTCAATTGCAGTCCTGACGCTTCCCTCAAGCCTTGCACGAACACGAATTCAATATCGTCCCGAATCAGCCGCTCCTCCTCGCTGAACACCTTGGTCCACGTGCCCGTATTGAAATACTCCTCGCCATGGCTGCCGATGCTCTGCAGGTCAGCATCGTGAGTGTGGCCCATGAGAACAAACTGCACGCCAAGGCGTTGCGCAATCTCGCGGGCCTTTGGAACGAGGTAACTCAGGTCCTCCTTTGGCTGGCCTGCCAGCAACCATCGGAGAAAGGCGACCGTCGTTGCTACCACAACCGGAAAAACAAACCACCGGATCACCGACACGACATGACGCAAGACGGCACCCGTTGTCCCGGTGTTCCAGCGATCCCACAAGAGGTAGCGCACACTTCCAGGACTTACCGCGGCTAGCAGAGGCGAGACCGCTACGACGATACCGATGGCGGTAATCACGGCAGAAAGGATCAGCAAAGGCTGCAGCAGGTGCCACCGCAGGACCCCGCGCGCGATCTTCCAGCCGAGGGGGGAAGTTTCCTTCAGCAAGCTCTTCGCTCGAAGACGATCGACGAAGCGAAGGTCGTCCTCCGCGATCCCTGATTCTGCCGCGAGTTCCTTGAGGCGCGATTCGTGTTCCGTCCGGCGGACGGTATAGGCTGCCGACTTTGCCGGAGTCCAGGCGCGCCGCAGCTTCTCAAGCAGGAATCTGGTGTCGAAGATGGCAAAACGCAAAGCCGTCATCGGGTGATGGCGATACCACCACCGGACGAACTCGGTCTGCGGCTTGATGTTATCGGCGAACGGTTCCACTTCCTCAATGTCGTTGAACAGATACCGGACGAATAGCGATCCCCAGGGCAGATCGATCTCGTTGGCACGAGCCTCGTCCCACTTCGCATTTCCCGGCAACAATGGCGAAAGCTGGTAGAGAAAGACGTTGACGTCGTCGTATTGCTGGCCGTGTTCAATCCAGAGACATCCTGCCTCGTAGTAGAACCAATCCGAGAAGCGCACAGACCCCGGGTGGAACCTGGCTGCCTGCGTTGAACCTGCCTGCACTCTCTCATACGCCGCGCGAACTTGGGAAAGGAACGCTTGTCGCACCGCGGCATAGTGAAATTCAACGTCATGATTGCCCTTGATGACGGTGAGCAAGTTGCCGTTTGCAAGGAAGGCGCCAATCGCCTGGAAAAATTCGAAGTGTCCGTCGGCGATCTTCTGCAGTTTGTAGACCGTCTCCGATTCGCCACAGTCCAGGCCATAGCGGAGATGACGTGAACCCCGGCGCAGTTCGGGTGGAGCATCTTCGTAGGAAGTGACCTGTAGAAAGTCGAACAAGTCTCCGTTGATGATGAGGTGCCAGGGCTTGCCTCCCCGGCGATGGCGTTCCTGATAGTGTGCGAGGAAGCGCGCAAATTCGTGATCGAAGAAAAAATCTTCCCTGGGCGAGTATTTTCGAGTGGAAGGGCGAACCCCTTCGCTCAGATGGAGATCGCTGACGATGAGGAGGTTGTAATCTTCGAAGTTCGGTGCCATAAGGCCGCGAAAATGACGTGGAGTCGGTGGTGAAGTTCAAGAGTAACAGCTTGGAACCCATCGCGGATGGGTCACGGATTCGTCTGAGCATTAAACGGTTGTCCAAATCCTCAGCCCGCGAAAAACGAGTTATCCTGTCCTGTCCGAGGACATCATGCACAGGAAAATTAGCTCTCCCGTGATTCAGTTTGTGTTTGTTGCGAACATGGCAGTCTTCGCCGGCGCCCAGCCACCGGCCATCCCTTCAACTGGTTTTGCCGGACTGGACCAGTACCGCGCGTCGCGCATCGCCGTGTTCACCGACGACTACGGCCAACTGGTTCGCTATCGTGCCGACAACGCGGCTCTCCTGTCGCAAGCTCAACCGGAGGCCCGGGTCGTATTCTTCGGCGACTCGATCACCGACATCTGGAAGCTGGATCAGTACTTCCCTGGCAAGCCCTATGTCAATCGTGGCATCGGAGGGCAGACCACGCCACAGATGCTGGTGCGATTCCGTCAAGATGTGATCGATCTGCATCCGAAGGTGGTGGTGATCCTTGCCGGAACCAACGATATCGCCGGCAACACCGGACCCATGCGCAACGAGGACATCGAGGCCGACTTTGCCACGATGGCGGAGGTAGCGCGCGCGAACGGCGTACGCGTGGTGTTTGCGTCGATGCTGCCAGTGCACAATTACACGCCACAGTCGAAGGACTTTTATGCCCAGCGTCCGGCGGCGAGGATTCTTGAGTTGAACAAATGGCTTGAAAATTACTGCGCCCGGAACGGCCATGTGTACCTGGACTATTTCTCCGCCATGGTAGACGACAAAGGGCTATTGAAAAGGGAGTTAGCCGACGACGGTCTGCATCCGAACGATGCCGGTTACAAGATCATGGTTCCACTGGCGGTAGCCGCAATCACGAAGGCCGTAGCCGCGAAACCGTAGCAAGCGAGATTGCGCGTCCGCCGGCATTTCGCGTTTGCCGTGGCCGGCCAAGTCGACTAGAGTAATGAGCGCCTCCTTGAGGCGCTCCCCGCGAAGTAACCCCGATTCTTGTCCCAAAGGAGAATCCGAATGTCCGCACCAGTTCCCACTCCTGAATTTGCGCAGATGTTCTGCGCCATGATGCTGGATGAATTGAACCGCGAAATGGAAACTACCAAACGCGTTTTGGCCGCCATACCCGACGACAAGAGCGATTATCGTCCGGACCCCCATGCCCGATCTGCCGGAGAGTTGGCGTGGCATATCGCGAATACCGACGTGCAATTTCTTGACGGTATCGCCGACATGGAATTCAAGATGGAATCGCCGGCCGAGGCCGACAAGCCGAGGACGCCGGCGGAGATTGTCGATTGGTACGATCGGAACTTCAAGCGCGCGGCTGAGCGCGTGGCAGGGATGTCAGGCGAGCAACTGGCAACGCCGCTGAATTTCATGGGAGTGTTCAATCTGCCGGCGTTCGCTTATCTGGGATTCCTGAACAACCACAGTGTCCATCATCGGGGACAACTGGCCACCTATCTGCGGCCCATGGGGTCGAAATGCCCCTGCATTTATGGCGGCAGCTACGACGAGCCGTTCCAGATGCCGGACGCAGGGACGACCGCAGCATAAAACCAGTTTGAAGGGGAAAAGATGGCAGGCCGCCCTGCGGGGCGGCCTTCTTGTGTCTCGAGCTGCGGCAAACGCTTGCAGACAGCGGGTTTGCGCCGGGTTTGGCTTGCGGCGTGTAGCCGAAGTCCAATTACTTCCGTCATCTCGTCCCGCCGCTGCCTTCGCGCCATCATAGGAAGGTTGCCGGAGTGTTCCCTGCATGAACATTGACGACCTTTTGCGGATCGCCATGGAGCGCCGCTCCTCCGACTTGCACCTCAAGGTGGGGAACTACCCTCACCTGCGGATTGATGGCGAGTTGATTCCGCTGACTGACCAGCCACGTGTGTCGGCCGAAGACATGTTGAACATGGCCTTCAGCATGATGTCGGCACGCCAGAAACAGAAGTTCAAAGAGACCACCGAAATCGATATGGCTTACGGCGTCGCCGGCCTGGGACGGTTCCGTGTGAACGTTTTCCAGCAGCGCGGCAACGTAGGATTGGTGCTCCGCGTCATTCCGACCAAAATTCGAGCGCTCGACGAACTGTTCCTGCCTAAAGTGGTGGAACAGATCTGCGACATGCCTCGAGGCTTGGTGCTGGTGACGGGTGTAACCGGATCCGGTAAGTCCACGACTCTGGCGGCGATGGTCGATCGTATCAACTCGACCCGCTCCGAACACATCATCACCATCGAAGACCCAATCGAATTTCTCCACCGCGACAAGAAGGGTTACGTGAACCAGCGCGAGGTGGAAGTTGACACCCCGTCGTTCTCGGCGGCGCTGCGCGCCAGCTTGCGTCAGGATCCGGACGTGATCCTGGTGGGCGAAATGCGAGACCTGGAAACGATTGGCACAGCCCTGCACGCGGCAGAAACCGGCCACATGGTGTTCTCCACCCTGCACACGCTGGACGCAGTGGAAAGCATCAACCGCATCATCGCCATCTTCCCGCCTCCGGAGCAGAAGCAGATCCGGTTGCAACTGGCGGCTGTACTACGCGCGATCGTTTCTCAGCGGCTGGTGCGCCGATCCGATGCCGAGGGCCGCGTGCCCGCGGTCGAGGTCATGGTGACCACGGCGTACATCCGGGAATGCATCCTTGTCCCCGAGAAGACGCGCGCCATCCGCGATGCGATCTCTTCGGGCACTTCGCAATATGGCATGCAGACTTTCGACCAGTCCCTCTGGGACCTCTTCCAGGCGGGATTGGTGAACTACGAAACGGCTCTGGAGAACGCGTCCAACGCCGACGAGTTCAAACTGCGGATGCAGGGTATCGCGTCGACTGCCGATATCTCACGGCAGGCGATGCAGTCGGCTGGATTTGGGCGGTAACAGGCTTTTCGGGCATTCCTCCTGAACATGGGGCGCGCTGCGGCGCGCCCTTTTTTGACTCTGGCGGAAGGACCGAGGCACTCGAGCGATGGATTTCCTTTTCGATGGCCCCTCTACGGGCTGGCGGGAGGATTCGCAGCCGCGGACAGCCGTGCGATTTGCTCAAGCTGCTTCTGGGCTTCGGCGATATCCGCCGCGGCAGTGGCCTGGCTGAGAAATGCACGCATGTGCTGCGCAGCCCCTTGGTAATCCGGTTTTTGCAGCAGGACTACCCCCAGTATGTATTCCAGTTTCGGGACGCGGCGCTCGGTATCGATTTCCAATCCTCTGCGGGCACTCTTCTCGGCCGCGACAAAGTTCTGCAAGTAGTAATGTCCCGCGCTGTTGGCAAGCCAGGCATCGGGAAAGCTGACCGGGTTCAACGCCAGGAGTTTCTCACTGGTGGCGACGAGTTCCTGCCAGTTCTGGTCGTGCATCGCGAGCTGTGTCAGGGAATGATAAGGATTGACAAATTTTGCGTCTGCGGCAATTGATTGCTCGAAAGAATGGCGCGCACCTGAGAAGTCGTTCTTGTGCAACTGGACGCGTCCGAGTTCGAACCATGCAACCGCGAACCTCGGGAAAAGCGAGACCGCCTTCTGGAAGGATGCTTCCGCGTCGTCCCACTTGCCCTTTCGCGCCTGTTCCTGACCCTTCTCAAGGGCCTTGCGGGCTGAAGGCGGAGCTTGAGCGGTGGTGGCGCTGATGGTGAAACCCTCTACGTTCGTGAGGCGGTGAAGAACGATCCTTCCCACATCGGCGCTCGATTCTCCCGTGAACCTCCCGCCCAGTTGGATCACATCGGACGTGAAACCGGCGAGAGAAGCCTGCAACTCGCATTCCTGCGCATTACGGCGCTGTGTGCGTCCAGTGCTGCTCGTCCGGGTCGAACTGTCCGCATCGAATTCCACACCGCCCATGTCGGTCGTGGGGAGGCGATCTCCAAAGGTGAACGAGAAATTGCCGTGTGAGTCAGTGTGGGTTTCGAACGTCTTCACGCCGCGGCAGATGCTCTCAATGGCGGCGGACTCCGTCAGAATGCTGCCGTCATCCACCACGACCTTGCCCGACAGGTAGACGTTCGGGGTGGGTGTCTGGTCGGGGCTGGAAATGCGCGGGCGCGGGGTTGTGGCGGGCGAGCGGCTCCCTCCGGTATTGCGCTGCGCGAAAACAGAAAGGCAACAAATCAGGATCAGGCAGACAGCGGCGAGAAGGTTTCTCATAGACGCCCCGGGCGAGCACCGTTGAGGCGATTCTACCCCCGATCTCTGGAGGCAATTGTCAAATTATTGTCGGGCCGGCCGGTTCAGTTCGGCTTGCGGAACTTGCTGTCGGCTAGGTAGCGCAACATGATGGCGTCAGACGCGTTCTGGATCTGCTGCTGACGTTCGATGTCGGGCGTGACGGGCGTTTCCTGACGCAAGCTCTGACGCAGTTTCTCGCCCATTTCCGAACCGCTGGTCATGACCTGCATGTAGAACCACAGGAAGTGGCGCATCTGGTCGAGGGCAGACTTGAGGACCTCGATGGATTCCATCTCCGGCGGATCCGAGAGCGCTTCCATCAGTTCAGGGTCGTTCGGCGCCTGCATGGCGGCGCAGTTCAGTTCACGCTGGATGGCGCGCATGTCTTCGGTCACGCGCAGAATGCGAAGATGAATCTCGTCCATGCTTTCCCGGTTTTCGCGATCCATGGAGTCCTTTCGCTTCAGCCCAAGATCGCACCTGAGAAGCCTTGTGCAAAAGATTCCTCGTGTGCATGTGCTTCCGTAATTAATGTTACCTGGCTGTCGAAAGCCGCTCTGGGCGGGTATTCTCAGGCAATCTGGCGGGTTACCTCACGGGCCAGAGAGTGCTGCGCAGCCCGGATGCCCGGAACATCTACGACCTTTAGTCCCTGCACCGGCGATTCCACCGCCTCGACCAGGGCCATCACCATCTGCTCGAGCGTAACCAGCCCGAGCCGCCGCGCACCAGCGCGCGTGAACGGGAGTAACTCCATGACCTTGTACACGGGCAGCAGGGTATATGGCCACTTGTGGCCCGGGCCAAGTACGTACCAGGGACGAAGAATGGTCGCATTCAGCCGCTGCTGCCGGATCATGGCCTCGCATTCGGCGCGAACCGCAATATAAGCCTTCATGACCGGCGCCGGCTGGGCCACGCTCAGGTAGATGAAATGAGGGATCGCTTGCGCGGCCACGGTGTGAATGGCTTCGCGGGCCGCCACCAGATCGATGGAACGAAATTCCGCAGCCTTGGCTGGAGATGGATGGGAGACGCCGACCAGGTGGATAAAGGTGTCACTGGGCCGGATCAGGTTCTGATAGGAACGGGCGTCAAGAGCGTTGCCGGAGACAACCTCCGCGCCGGCGGGGAGGTTACCCTTCGAGGTCGGCCGAATCAGGCCGCGAACATGGTGTCCGCGCTCCAGGAGTACCGGAATGAGACTGCTGCCCAGATAACCGGTCCCGCCGGTGATGAAAACACGGCGTGGGTGGGCACACTGGGGCAGCTTTTTGACCCTTAGCAAGAGGCGGATGTCCGAGATGGAAGCAGGCACGCGCTGGGTTCGCTCCACGGAAGGTTCGGATGGCACAAAACCGACCCACAAGTTTAACTCGGAAGGGCCGAGTGTGGTACAAACGGGTCGCGATGAATCTCCCCAAATCCGGCTTGGTACGGGCGATTGGGCGCTGGAGCCTGCTGGCATTGACCGTAAATTCGGTCATCGGCAGCGGAATATTTGGGCTGCCGGCGACGATCGCTGGGCTGCTGGGAAGACAGAGTGTGGCGGCCGTGCTGGTCGCAGGCGCCGCGATCGGCATCATCATGGTTTGTTTTGCCGAGGTGGCATCGCAGTTTTCCCGGGCAGGAGGGCCCTACCTGTATGCCCGGGCGGTTTTTGGGCGACTGACAGGAATCATGGTCGGGTGGACATTCTACCTGGCACAAGCAGCGGCACCCGCCGCGAACGCCAATCTGTTCGTGATCTATCTGGTGGAGTTCTGGCCGGGCGCCAAGGCGGCTCGACTGTGGATTCTGACGATCCTGGTGGGCTTGCTGGCAATCATAAACATTCTCGGCGTGCGGCAAGGGACGCGCGCAAGCAATGTCTTCACTGTCGCGAAGCTTTTGCCGTTACTGATGGTGATATTAGCGGGTATAGCAGTAACGATTTTTCATCCTGCACAGCTGAGTGATACCGTTCCCGCCACAAGGAGCATGTGGCTCAGGGCGATGGTTCTTCTCGTATTTGCCTATGGAGGGTTTGAGACTGCGCTCGTGCCAATGAGCGAAGCGAAAAACCCGAAACGAGACGTCGTGTTCGCCATGCTCGGCTCGCTGGTGGTCTGCTGCGCGATCTATGCGCTGGTGCAATGGGTGGTGGTCGGCGTTCTTGGCAACGAAGCCATTACCGACCGTCCTCTGGCGGAGGTCGCGCGGATCACGATGGGGGATCGAGGAGCAACACTGGTCGCGATGGGAGCGCTGGTTTGCCTGGTAGGATACCTGAGCGCGAAGCTGCTGGCGATGCCCCGGACGACCTTCGCTTTGGCGGAAAGCGGAGATCTACCACGAGTGTTCGCATGGATCAGCCCAAGGTTCCACACGCCGTGGATCTCGATTCTCGTTTACGCCGCAACAGTCTGGGGGCTCGCGGTCAAGGGTAACTTTGCGTGGAACGTGACGTTATCGGCGATCGCGCGATTGTTTTACTACGCGACCGTTTGCGCAGCTTTGATCGCTCTACGCCGGAAGGAGCCGGGTGCCGCCCGGTTTCAGGCGCCGGGGGGACCTTTCCTGGCTGCAGTCGGGATTCTGCTTTGTGTGGCGATGGCGACCCAGGTGGATCTAAGCCAGTCCTGGATCCTGGCGGCAACCGCAGCCGCAGCGCTGGTGAACTGGGTGTGGGTCCGTTGGATGACGCATCGTGCTCCTGACTTGTCGGTGTCGCCGTCGCAGTGATAGCCTCACCGCCAATGAAACTCGGGACCCTAGCTTTTCTCTTCGGGCTCGCTTTTCCGCTTCTGGCCCAGACCCCTCCAAGTCAGGCTCCATCGGTCTTCGTCGAGAGGAACGTCGCAGTCCCCATGCGCGATCGAGTCGTGCTGCGCGCGGACGTGCTGCGGCCGTCGGAGACGGGGAAATTCCCCACGCTTGTCTATCGGACGCCGTATGGCAAGGACGCGGCACAGGAGGACTACACAACGTTCCGTCATGCGGTCGAGCGCGGCTACGCGATGGTGATCGTAGATGTCCGCGGGCGCTATCACTCGGAGGGAGAGTTTCGTCCCTACGAGAACGAAACGCGCGACGGTTATGACACGATCGAGTGGGCGGCGGCACAGCCGTGGTCGAATGGCGCCGTGGGGACATTCGGGCTCTCGTATCCCGGAGCGGTACAGTGGCTGGCCGCTGTGGCAGCGCCTCCTCATTTGAAGGCGATGGTGCCGGCGATGACGTTCTCTACGCCGCAGAATTTCTTCTATGCCGGCGGCACGTGGGATATGTCATGGATCGAGTGGATCTGGGACAACATCGCCCCAGACGTGCGCGTGAAGAAGAATCTGGCGGGTCCGCGGAACTATGAGGAAGCGCGGGCAGTCTGGAAGACCGATAGCCCGAAGATGCTGGGAACGTTGCCACTACTGGAGTTGGCGCAGCTGCGCGACGTGGCTCCTTATTACTACGACTGGTTGCGGCATCCCGCAGAGGACCCGTGGTGGGATTGGGCGGAACTTCACGGTAAGTATGGAAAGACCCAGGCCGCAGTCTTGAATCTGTCGGCCTGGTACGACGACAACTATGGGCCAGAGGGAGCTACGACGAATTTTGCAGGCCTGCTGAAGGCGCGGGCGGGAGAGAAAGATCTGCGGACACATTTACTGCTGGGTCCATGGGTGCATGGGGTGGATAGCACGGAAAGAGCGCAGTCTGGTGATCGGAAGTTCGAGGCGGCTGCTGCGATTGACTATGACGATGTCGTACTGCGCTGGATGGATCGGTACGTCAAAGGTATCGATAACGGTATTGATCGCGAGAAACCCGTGCGCTACTTCGTCATGGGACGAGACGAATGGCGCGAGACGGATACGTGGCCGCCCGCGGCGAAGAAGACAAAGTTCCTCTTAGCACCAGGGGAGGATGGTTCACGGGTGGGGACATTCCGGATGGAGTCTTTCAAGGGCGGTTTCAGAGAGATTGTGTCGGATCCCGCGAATCCGGTGGTGAACGAGTATGCCAGCTCCGGCGCACATGACTATCGGAAGCTGACTGACCGCGCCGATGTTCTGACATTCGACACGCCAGCACTCGAGACCGACACCGAGGTCACCGGACCGATTCAGGCACACATGTTCGTTTCCTGCGATTGCCGTGATTTCGATCTGTGGGCGCGGTTGTTGGATGTGGGGCCGGATGGGACGGCATTCAATCTGATGAATCCGGGGCTGGATGTATTGCGCGCGAGCTACCGCGATCTCTCTCGCGGCCGGCAGTGGCTTAAGCCCGGGCACGTGTATGAGTTGACACTCCCGAATCTGATTACGAGTAATGTGTTCTTGAAGGGCCATCGGATGCGAGTGCAGGTGTATGCAAGCTTTGCGCCGAATTTCTCGCGAAATCTGCAGAGTGGGGAGTCGGAAGCTTCCAGCGCAGAGATGAAGAAAGCTCGCATCCGTGTCTACTTGGGTGGGAAGCGGGCGTCGGAGATAACACTGCCCATAGTTGGGAAGTGACGCCATGTCCCGCCCCTGCCCGTCCGCTCATTCAAGATTTCAGCTTCAGATGTGGAGGCCTTGTGCGTAGCTTTTGTCGAGCCGTTGTGTTTCTTGCCGCGTCCGCCAGTATCGTCCTGGCGCAGCGCGAGCCCGTTCTCAAGCAGATTGATCTGCCGCACTCCTATTACTACCGCGAGATGTACCTGCCTCAGCTGACGACTGGGCCAAGCGCGGCCGCCTGGACTCCCGATTCAAAGACATTGATCTATTCGATGGCTGGTTCTCTCTGGCGTCAGGAGGTCGGTTCGACAAAAGCCGAACAACTTACAGCCGGGCCGGGATACGACTATCAACCAGACTGCTCGCCCGACGGTCGCTGGGCCGCCTACGCCCACTATGACCATGATGCCGTCGAACTCTGGGCGCTGAATCTGCAGGATGGAAGCACACGACAGCTGACTTCAGGCGGGGCGGTCAATGTCGAACCGCGCTTTTCACCAGACGGAACGCGGCTGGCGTTCGTCGCAACTTCCTATAAAGGGCACTTCCACATTTTCGTTGGCAAGTTTTCCGACGGCCAGCTCAGCGACATTCAACAACTGACGCCCGAGCATGTCAGCGATCTGCCTCGCTACTACTACAGTAAGGTGGATCACGAAATCAGTCCGGTATGGTCGCGAGACGGCGCGGAGATTCTTTTCATTTCGAATCGCGGCCATATTCATGGCACGGGCGGATTCTGGCGGATGAAAGCGGAGCCCGGCGCGGAAGCGCGCGAGATTCACTACGAGGAGACGACGTGGCGGGCGCGTCCGGATTTTTCGCCGGATGGGAAACGCATGGTGTATGCGTCTTATCTTGGCGGGCAGTGGCATCAGTTGTGGGTAATGCCTGCTGCCGGCGGCGACGCATTTCCGATTTCCTACGGCGACTACGACAACACGAATGCGCGCTGGTCGCCAGACGGATCGCGGATTGCCTTCATTTCCAACCGAAGCGGAAACACCGGGCTTTGGGTCGAGACGATTCCCGGGGCAGCGCAGACGCAGGTCGTGGCTCGCGAGCGGAAGTCCCTGAGGCCGACGGGGAAACTATCGGTGCGGGTACTCGGGCCGAGTGGGAAGCCGCTGGCGGCGCGGGTGTTTGTGACCGCATCAGACGGACGGGCTTATGCTCCCGACAATGCATGGATGCAGGCCGATGACAGCTTCACGCGGTCGGAGAGAGCGTTTGAGCCGCACTATTTCGACACGACAGGTTCTTCGGACGTGGCAGTTCCCGCCGGCAGCGTGGAAGTGGACATCCTGCGCGGATTCGAATACGGATTTGAGCAACGCAAGATCGAGGTCACTGCCGGCAAGACTGCGACGGTCACGGTTCAGCTCCGAGCGAACATTCCCTACGAGGCTGGTGAGTGGGTGAGCGGGGATGTGCACGTCCACATGAACTATGCCGGAACGTACCGGAATACTCCGAAGCATCTGGTGGAACAGGCGGACGCGGAGAATCTGGCGATCGTGGAGAATCTGGTCGTCAACAAAGAGCAGCGGTTCCCGGACGTTGCATACTTCCTGCCTCGAACCACATTCACGGGTGAGTCCGCGAAAAGCGATAACCACGGGGGGCACGGAGGAACACAGGGGAACTCGCCGAATCTTGATGCGGCTTCAACGCTGAGTCATCTCCTGCTTCACGGGCAGGAATTTCACACCAGTTACTGGGGCCATCTCGGGTTGCTTGGGCTGAAAAACAACCTCATATTGCCGGGGTATGTCGGATACCCAAACACGGCGACCGCGAGTTTGTATCCGGCGAACTTGAATGTTGCCGACCTGGCGCACGCGCAAGGGGCGCTCGTGGGATATGTGCATCCGTTGGAGAGTGTGCCCGATCCGGTGAAGGATGCTTCGCTGACCTACGAACTGCCGGCGGATGTAGCGCTGGGGAAAGTCGACTACATCGAGGTGGTCGGATTTGCCGATCACAAGTCGACGGCTGAAGTCTGGTACAAGCTGCTGAATTGCGGGTTCCGGCTGCCGACGGCGGCGGGAACGGATTTCATGGGCAACTATGCGTCGCTCCGCGGGCCGGCGGGTTTGAATCGCGTCTACGCACAGGTGAAGCCGGGGCCGTTGAAGGTTGAGCCTTGGTTGGCATCGATCAAAGCCGGACACACGTTCGCCACAAACGGTCCACTGCTGTATTTCGAATTGGGCGGTAAGGGGCCGGGTGGAGAGGTCCGGCTGGACAAGAAACAGAGCGTGTCCTTCAAGGCGGCCATGCGCTCGATTGTGCCTGTGGATCATATGCAGATCGTCTGCAACGGCAAAGTCGTGCGCGAGGTGGGGATGACGCACGACCGGAAGTCGTCGGACGCGTCAGGCACGATTCCGCTCGATGGCAGCGGGTGGTGCGTGCTGCGGGCGTTCAGCGATAAGGCGGAGTATCCGATTCTGGATCTGTATCCGTATGCAACGACGAGCCCCGTGTATGTGTCGGTGGCGGGAGCGCCGCTGCACAAACCGGACGATGCGAAGTACTTCTTGGCGTGGGTGGATCGGTTGATTGCGGCGGCGGAGAACAACACGTCATGGAATACGGACGCGGAGAAATCGGCGGTGTTGGCGGCGTTTCGGGAGGCGAGGGGGAAGTATGAGGCGATGACGAAGTGAGGGCCCAACTTTCTCGGGATTCAAAAGCCCAGTCATTCGCATAGAACGCGAAGAAGAGAGGCGCTCGGCAGTTGTCGCGGGGGGAGGGCCGCCAAGACCGGCATCCCTTCTGCGCTTCTCTTGCCATACAATAGCCGCCGCCAGTGCACACACAGGAGACGCCGTGGTCACTACTGCCGTTCCAGAGCAAGCGGAGAGACCGGTGGAGGCACTACCCGGGTCTCGGTACGACCATCTGTTCTTTTCTGCGACCGTTGCAGTCATGCTGCTCACGGTCTTTGTCGGATTCTCACGATCGTATTACCTCGCTGGAGTATTCGGAGCGCCGCTGCCCGACCTCCTCATTCATGTTCATGCGGTAGCATTCACGAGCTGGATGCTGCTGCTGATTACCCAGACCACCCTGGTGTCGTCGGCGCGGGTGGACATCCACCGCAAGCTGGGGCTCGCGGGAATCGGGCTTGCGTGGGTGATGGTGCCACTGGGCTTCGCGGCGGCGACCGACTCGCTGGTCCGCCAAGCGGGACCGCCGGGCCGTGACGTGAAGTTCTTTTACATCGTGCCGCTGACCGCCGTGCTGATGTTCGGGACGCTCGCGACGGCTGCGTTCCGGGCTCGGCGCGATCCGGCCACGCACAAACGGCTGATCCTGCTCGCGACGACCGCGTTGATGGTGGCGGCGATCGCTCGCTGGCCGATCGCGGCGATCAATCGAAAACCGCTGTTGGATAGTCTGCTTTCCCTTCTCTTTCTTCTGGCGCTTGCAGTTTACGACCACTGGTCGATGCGGCGCGTCCATCGCGCCACGCTCCTAGGCGGCGCGTTTCTCGTGGCTGTATCGCTGGCGCGCTTTCCAGTCGGGCAGACGGCGGCGTGGCACAGCTTCGCAACCTGGGTTCAGGGTTTGTTCCGGTAGTGCACGCCACGATCCTTGCTCCAGCGGCACGATGCAAAGCTGTCGTCATCCACGACATTCGCCCTACGGCAACTCCAGAAGCACCTTAGGCCCCGGACCCCTGCTCCATTGCCAATAATTGCTCCTTCCGCTCAATCCCCCAGCGATAGCCTCCGAGGTCGCCGTCTTCGCGGATGACGCGGTGGCAGGGGATCGCTACTGCTACCGGATTCGTGGCGCAGGCGCGGGCTACGGCCCGGGTCGCAGTGGGCATGCCGATCTTCTTGGCAACGGCGCTGTAGGAGCGGGTTTCGCCGCGGGGGATGCGTTGCAGGGCTTCCCAGACGCGGCGCTGGAAGGCGGTGGCGCGAATATCGAGGGGGAGGGACGGGTGCTTTCCGGTTTCGGTGCCGTCGATCAGGCGCTCGAGTTTTTGGTGCCACTCAGACATGGCTTCGTCGTCACGTCGGCGGGTGGCGAAGGGGAACTCGCGCATCAGACCCTGCTGCAACTCTTCTTCAGTGTTTGCGAACTGGATGGCGCAGATGCCCTTGTCGGTGGCGGCGATCAGCATGCGGCCTAGCGGCGACGGGGCAATCGTGTAGCGGACTACGGCGGCCATCGCGCCGCGACGGTATTTTTCTGGCGTCATGCCGAGTTGCGTGGCGGTGCGCTCGTAGAGACGGCTGCTGGAGCCGTATCCGGCGGCGTAGAGCGACGTAGTGACGGAGTGTCCGGCCTGCAGGTTGTGCTTGACCTGGCGGAGGCGAACGGCGTCCATGTAGGCTTTGGGCGAGACGCCGAGGACGGCCTTGAACGTGCGCTGCAGGTGAAACGGACTGCGGCGGAATTCGCGCGCCAGGCGGGCGAGCGTGAGACGATCTTCAATATTCTGCTCGATGTAGCGGCAGACAGATCGGACCAGCGCAGCCTGGGGATTGCCGTCGACGGCCTTGGGACGGCAGCGGAGACAGGCACGGTACCCGGCCTGCTCGGCATCGAGCGAGCGGTCGAAAAAGTGGACATTCTCGCGACGCGGACGGCGCGACGGGCAGCTTGGACGGCAAAAGACGCCTGTGCTCGATACGCCGAAGACGAATGCTCCATCGAGTGAAGCGTCTCGGTTTTGGACAGCCTGCCAGCGACGGGCGTCGGATAGTGTTGCGGTGCGCGTCATCAGGTCCTCGGAAAGTATCGCATTGATCGTCACGTGGATAACATAGGCTAGGTTGGATGCGCGGACTATCCGAATGTTGCGGTCAAAGCAAAAAGCGGATTGCAGAAGGCAGAAGTCAGAGTGCAGAAGTGAAGGCAAGCAGCGGGCCATGAGAAGTCAATAACCGAGAACCAGGCAATATGCGAAAGTGGATCGCAGCGGCAATCTTCATCTCGTCGTCTTTGCTTATGAGCCAGGACAAAGCGCAGCCGTGCTCTCCCGGGACGGACACGATCACCGCCACGCACATCGCGCATGAGATCACGCTCGATGCGCAGCATCCGGCACCAGACTGGACTCGAACCGAAGCGGTGGCGTTTTGTGCGGACTGGCAGGGCAAGAATGCAGACCCAGGGCGGCAGACTTCGGTGCGGGCGCTTTGGACTCTCACGACTTTGTATTTGCGGTTCGAGTGCCGCTATCGGGAGTTGTTCGTGTTCGACGACTCCGATGCCAATGGGCGGCGGGATCAGCTCTGGGATCGCGACGTGGCGGAGGCCTTTCTGCAGCCCGATCCGTCACGGCCACGCTACTACCGCGAGTTCGAGGTCAGTCCGAATGGCATGTGGATCGACCTCGACATCTTTCCCGGAGGTTTGAACGACCTGAAAAGCGGCATGACGCGCTCCGTGTGGCTGGATCGCGAGGCGCACACCTGGGCGGCGGAACTGGCCATTCCGATAAAGGCGCTCACACCGACCTTCGATCCGGCGGCCGAGTGGCGGGTGAACCTCTATCGCGCAGAGGGACCTCATGAGCCGCGGTTCTATTCGGCATGGCGTGCCACCGGAACGCCGCAGCCGAATTTTCATGTCCCGGAGGCATTCGGCAAGTTGCGATTCCAGCGCCCATAGAAATCATGACCCCGTGAGCCACGGAGACCGGGAAAGAAAACTCGCAATACAAATGCAGCGCCCGGTCGTGTAGCATTTGATTCAATACTTAGGACCATATTTCGAAGTCTTCAAGGAGCCAATGATGAACTTCCGCCGCAATTGGATGTTGCTGGCAATGGCCGTCGTTCTGATCGCTGGTGTGGCGAGCGCTCAGATTCTGACGGGCGACGCGTTGAAGAAGACCGTGCCGGGATCGTATTTCTTCGCCGGGCAGAGCGCGCAAGTGCAAACGCGCAATTCCGTCGCGCTCAAGACAGCCTCAGGCAAGCTGGTGCTTGCCGGCCTGGTGGATACCTCGGGGTATTCCACCGCGATCCAGGACAAGTATCAGGGGTTTTTCATCACCGAAACGAAGGTGACATTCGACGGCGCAACCCTTGAGCCGGGCCAGTACGGATTCGGATTCAAGGATGGCAAGTTTCTCGTCATGAATGTTGCGTCGACGGACCTGTTCTCGGTGGCGACGCACGTCGACGATCAGCTGAAACACGCGGTTCCGTTGAAGCTCGAAAAGGATGGCGACGGATATCGGTTGTATGCGGGCAAGAACTACGTTGTACTGAAAGCCGAGTAGCCGCCTCTCCGCGGGAACAGGTGGATCTCGACCGCGCCCCGGCAGCGGGCATTCAGCTGTGACTCAAAGTCTGAAGCAGGATTTTCAGGCGATCCACCTGTTCGAGTTCCTCTACCCCTGCGACGAGAAATTCCACGCCGTAACGATATCCCTGGCGATTGCGCACTGTGCCTCGTACGCGGATTGGATTGGCGGCGTAGGGCGGAGTGAACTCGATGGCAATCGTGTCCTCGGCCTTCAGTTCGACGCCCGCGGTTACGGCCATCCCACCCTCGCTCAGTTCATTTCCGCGTCCGTCATAGAGCTTGGTCTTCTCTGGTGTTTGGACGATGACCCGGATCGGCACATCGAGCGGATAGCGCCGCCAACGCCGGGTGTTGACGATCGTCACCAGTTTGGCGGATTCCTTTTTGGCGGATTCCTCCGCGGCAAGAAGCTTCACCGGCTCGCTTGAATTGTTCGGCAAAGACATCCTCAACTCAAATTGCGATGCGTATTTTGCAATGTAGATCGTAGGAGCCGGAGCAGTCAGCGGCAGTGATTCCTCCGCACGTAAGTCCTAGTCTCCGTTACCGTGGGTTCGATGGCAGACACCTACAGCGATCGTCCATCTTCACTATCGGCAGATGGCAGATCCCGGTTGAGCCCGGCGTCTAGTGGGCGAGGGGACGGTTGGAACCGAGCAGGAGCTCGAGCCCAGCGCGATTCCGCAACTCAGTGAGTAGAGCATTGGCCGCGTTCAGGTATGTCTTGCTGGGATCGGAGGTATCGGCCCACACCGCGTTGTAGACGATCTGCGCGGCTTCTTTCACATCGATATGCAACGCCGCTTCCAGACGGTCGGCCAGCTGGCGCGCTTCGCCGTAGCAGGTGTGGCAGACGGCGGCCGGCTCGAAGTCACCGTCGTGGTTCTGTTCCAGGACACAGCGGAAAGTGGCGGCCGCGTTAATCTGCGTGTGCGACGCGAAGATCTGCGACTTGAGTTCTTTCAGGAAGCGTTCCCGCTCGTCTTCCAGCGGGACGGAGGCCTGCGAGGCGGAGACCGGAGGCGCAACCGGAGTCGAGACCGCCGCCGCGGAAACGCGTTCTGCCGACCTGCAAAGCGGGCAGACGTCGAGATCCGCAGGGTAGTAAGCCCGGCATTTCGAGCAGGGCAAGCCGTAACCGACGCCTCTGTGTTCCGGAACGTCCACCGAAGCGGCCGTCTTGCGGTCGGCCGTAAGCAATGAGGCGTCGGGAGCTTTTCTCGCGGGGGCTACGGCTCTCGTTTCCATGATTCCACCTCGGGGTTGAAGCGGCGCCTGGCTGAAAGGCTTGCTTATGAAGGCCATTCTAGGGCGGTTAGAGCGCAGGCGCGACGCACGACAGTGCATCTTGGGTCATGCCCTCTGGGACAGTGGGCGAGGGTTACTTGGCAGCTGTGATCAGCTTTACAACTTCTTGCATGCGCGCACGATAGAGATCCTGGCTAGGGTCGAGGCGGGCGGCGATTTCCAGTTCTCCCAATGCTTCTTCGAAGCGGTTCAGCGCGACCAGGCAGGCGGCCAGGGAGTAGTGATTCTGGGCGCTATGGTCGAGACGAAGTGCTTCACGGAACTCCTTTTCGGCCTCGCCGAGTTGTTGTGTATTCACGAAGGCCGTTCCGAGGTAGTGATGCGCCAGAGCGGAATCCGGATTGAGCGAAACTGCCTTGCGCAGCACGCCGACCGCTTCCTGGTCCTTCCCCAGCAGCAGAAGCGCCTGCCCGAGAACACGATGTTCGGCGGCGCCGGACGGATTGGTGCGGATGGCAGCGTTGAGCTCACGAACCGCCGAGGAGTAATCGCGCTTCGACATGTAAGCGCGCGCCAGGCAATTGTGGCCACCATCCCACTGCGGAATCTGGCGATGGAGTTCCTTGAATTCCACGATCGCGCTATCGAAATCACCCTGGTCGCAGTACGTGTTGCCGAGATTGTTACGGATGCTGGCTTCCTCCGGATTGAGGCGCTTGGCAACGCGATATTCAGAAACAGCGTCGTTAAGCTGCCCCTGATCATGAAGCACGACACCCAGATTGCTATGCGCCTCCCAGAAATTTGGACGCAGGCTGATGGCGCGGCGATAGGCAATCGCGGCGCGCCGCAGGTCGCCCTGATCGCGCAGTGTGATGCCCATGTCGTAGTAGACGTCGGCGCTATCTGGCTCGCGGATGAGCGACTGCTGGAAGGCGTTCAAAGCGGCGTCGTAATGCCCGGCGGCATATTGCGCAAGGCCCAAATAGCGATAAGCCTCGGCGTTTTTCGGGTCCATGCTGAGGGCCGTACGCGCTTCCGCTACGGCATTGTCGGCGTCGTCATCGCGGTAGAAAAGATAAGAAAGCTGGCTGTGCGTTTCGGGAAAACCGGGAAGAATTTTCGCCGATTCGGCAAATGCGTCGAAGGCGTCGTCGAACTGGCCCTGTTCCCGCAGGATGGTTCCCAGGACAAATTGGGCCCAGGGATTGTGGGAGTCGTCGTGCAGCGCAGCGCGAACCTTTTCCTCCGCAGCGTCCCAGTTCTTCTCGCGCATCAGAATTGCGACTTGAGCCGCCGGGCCTGAGCAAACGTGCGCGGGGGCGCTCGCTGCCTTAAGCGTCAAGGATTGGGTCAAGTGGGTCGTGGCGCCGGCCTTTTGCATGGCGTCGGCACACTGCACCGTAACATGACATGCGGGAGTGCGTTCGGCGATGAGGCGCTCGATGCGCGAACTTGAGATTCCTCCGGCCAGCCACCAGAAAATATTGTCGCAGGAGGATGCGGGCGACGGCTGTTGCGCGAGGCACGAACCTGCCGCCAGGAGCAGCCCACCAAGAACAAACGCTTTCACAGAGTCCTCCACCAGTGCCGCGTGAATGCCTGTGGTCAAAAATAGTCTGGGTATGGTCATCGCCATAGGTCACCGAAGTAATGTGGCGTAATCGGAAAAGACAGTAGGCCCGCGACGAGACGAACGCTGGCTGTCACCGATACACTTGAAGATCTGCGATGGTGTTCCCCAGGCGGCAACCTTGTCTATTTGAATTACAGGAGGGAAATTCTGTGCGTAGCTGGATTGCTGGGATACTGTTCCTCTTCATGTCCGCGATTGCGATACGTGCCGACCAGATCATCCTCAAGAACGGAGACCGGCTGACTGGCTCGATCACCAAGTCCGACGGCAAAACGCTGGTGATCAAGACCGATTATGCCGGTGACGTCACCGTGAAATTCGACGCGATCCAAGACATGTTTTCTGCCGGTGAACTGCACGTCGAATTAGACGGCAAGACGGCGCAGGGCCCGATCAGCACGAAAGGGGATGACGTAATCGTTGCTACCAAGACGGCGGGCACGGTCGAAGCCCCGAGATCGTCGATCACCACCGTGCGGAATCAGGCTGAGCAATCTGCCTACGAGAAGGCGCTGCACCCGCGATGGGGCGAAGGCTGGAGCGGGGGCATCAATCTGGGGTTCGCCGTGACCCGAGGAAACAGCGAGACCAAGAATCTCAACGTCGCGTTCACGGCGGTGCGAAAGGGATTCCAAGACAAGCTCGGCTTGTATGCTAACTCGATTTTCGCCACGAACGACTTGCCCGGCGCGACTCCGCACACAACTGCGAATTCCATTGGTGGAGGAACACGCTACGATCGGGACATCCACCACCGGCTGTTTGGCTTTGTGAATGCGGACTTCTTCTACGACGAATTGCAAAGCCTGGATTTGCGTTCCATTATTGGCGGCGGGTTAGGGTGGCACGCCGTCAAGCGAGAGACCTCCACGCTCGATCTGCTGTCGGGCGCGAACTATACGCATGAAAGCTATTCCCAGCCGTTTCATCCGGAAATCTCCGACGCCAAGACGCGCAGCCTGGCCGCCGCCACGCTGGGGGACGAGTTCATGCAGAAGATTGGCGCAGGAACGGTGATCCGGCAGAGCCTTTATTTTTATCCGGACCTGTCGAACACCGGCGAGTATCGCGGGACGTTCAATTTCGGAACGGTGACGAGGATCAACAAGTGGCTGGGTTGGCAAAACTCTTTCGGCGACGTCTATGTGAGCGCGCCGCCCGAAGGGAAAAAGAAGAATGACCTGATGCTGTCGACGGGACTGAGTTTCTCGTTTACGCGCTGAAAGTTGCCGATGGCGAGGGACGCGCCTGCCACGCCCCTCGCGCGGGTTCCGTCAAAACTTGAACACGATTCCGGCGGAGGGCTGGGCAGCGTGTGTGACCGTGTCGGTGTTCAAACCACTGAGTCCAAAATCCGGCGCGCTGTATACTAATCCGCGGTATTCGGCGCGTAACGCAACATGCTTGAAGAGCGGGAAGTCAGCTCCCGCGCCGTAGGAGAATACGCCCACGGTCTGCTTCTGCGCCCCAGCGGCGGAACCGAAGCTGCTGCTCGTGGGGTCAAATACCAGCGCGCCGCCTTCCGCTAGAACGTAGGGGCTGAACCGGAATCGCGCCGGAGTGGGCAAACTGAAGACAAATCCTCCGGTGGCCTGATGGACGTTCGCCTGGATCCGCGAGAGGCTCTCGGGGCCAAAAAACTGTTGCGTGTTGCGCCCGTAGCCGTAAACGCCTTCGGCGGCAAGCCATCGGTTGAAGTGATAGCGGTACCCAACTAGGAAGCCTCCTGTTTCCGTGGCGCTCTGCGTGGCCCCCCGACCGGTCGTGTCTTTTGTGAACAGGCCGATGCCTTGCGCGCTGATTTCCGAACGAGATTCCTGCCCAAAGGCGGCGCTTCCAAGCAGAAGCGCGACGCCAGCAACCATACCTGCAAACTTTCGCATGCTGACAACTCCCTGAGAAAATATTGGTGCGCCGACTGCAGGCATGTCCGTTGCCTCAGTTGAGCGCATTTACGATTCGTGAGGGCATCCTGGATGCCAAAGGGGAGAGGCCATCATCCGCTTGATAAGATTGGAGTTCGAAAGTGCGTGAAATGCGGGACGGGAAGCCTTGTCGAGCCTTTCGACGCGCCTTCGACATCTGTCGATTTTTCCGACACTTCGAGAAGCCTTGCGCAATATCGCAGCATCACATATGAATAAGGAAAGCTGTGATTGCGCGACGCGATCCAGTGCGGGCACCGATTTGTCCAACCACCAGAGCGGGATGACTGACTTCATGGGGACGAGGGCGGCCACCTATCCAAGCGTTGAGGAAGACCGCTATCTCGCCTTGCTGCGGGCGGCCAACGCGATTGCCACGTGCAGCGACTGCAGCCGCATTTCCGAGACTCTGACCACTCATTTGCGCGATGTCACGCCCTTCGACTACCTGCACTTGGTTGCGTTTGACAAAGAGACGAGTCTGCCTTGCTGGAGTCTGTTGGACGTCAACGGAAGAACGGTGGAAGACACATGCCGCAGCAGTCTGGCTCTCGAGGACACACCGCTGGCATGCGCTCATCAGTCGGGCGAAGTCTTGCTCATCAATGACTGGGAGCATGAACCCCGCTTTGAGAGTTATCGCCGACTTCTTACCGAATCGGGTATCGGTGCTACCTGCACTTTGCCTTTAACACGCGGAGAGCGGCGGCTCGGTGTCATGAGCGTGGGCAGGTTCTATCCGCATGCCTACGACAACGACGAAGTGCAGTTCCTGAAGCTCGTCGCCGATCAAATCGGTCTCGCCATCGACGCGGCGGTCAACTTCTACGTATCGCGGCGAGTCCAGGAACAGCTGAAGCTGATTCTTGAGCTGACGAACCAAGTCGTCTCCAACCTGGAATTCCACGATCTGATGCGGGCCACATCCGCCAGCGTTCGTCGCGTGATGCACGGTGACGCCGCGGCCGTGATGCTGCCTGACGCCAACGGCAATCATCTGCGTGTTTATGCGCTCGATTACCCCGACAGTCGTGGAATTTTCACCGAGGGTGGGCTCGTTCCGATTCGCGGGACGTTGCCCGGACACACGTTCGAAAGCGGAAAGGTGGAAGTGGTCAACCGGCTCGATCCAGAGACCATGCCTCCCGAGATGTACCGGAAAGCGGCTGGGGAAGGCTTGAACTCATTCTGCGATGTGCCGTTGATCAGTCGGGGCCGGCTGTTGGGCGTACTGGCGGTGGCGCGGCGTGAAGAGAATAGCTTCGACGACGAAGAAGTGAAGTTTCTTGTACAAGTTGCGAACCAGGTTGCGATCGGCATCGACAATTCACTCGCTTACCGCGAAATCGGCGAACTGAAAGACCGCCTGGCGCAAGAGAAGCTCTATTTGGAAGACGAAATCCGCGGGGAAATGGATTTCGAAGGAATCGTGGGGCAGAGTTCAGCTCTACGCCACGTCTTGCAGTTGGTGGAGACCGTAGCCCCGAGCGATTCGACGGTACTTCTGCTGGGCGAAACCGGTACAGGCAAGGAGTTGATCGCACGAGCGATTCACGATCGTAGCCGCCGCAAGGACAGGACCTTCGTAAAACTCAATTGCGCCGCGATCCCTACCGGATTGCTGGAAAGTGAGCTGTTTGGGCACGAAAGGGGCGCGTTTACCGGTGCGATTTCCCAAAAGACCGGCCGTCTGGAGCTGGCACATCAGGGGTCGCTCTTCCTTGATGAAGTTGGCGATATTCCGATTGAGATCCAGCCCAAACTGCTGCGTGCTTTGCAGGAACGGGAGTTCGAACGGTTAGGCAGCACGCGAACGCAGAAAGTGGACGTCCGTTTGGTCGCTGCTACAAATCGCGATCTGGAAGCGATGATCCAGGATCGCCAGTTCCGCAGCGACTTGTATTACCGGCTGAATGTGTTCCCGATTCGCATCCCGCCCTTGCGGGAGCGGCCCGAGGACATTCCATTGCTGGTACGTTATTTCGCGCAAAAGTATGGGCGTCGCATGGAGAAGCAGATCGAATCTGTCCCCGCCGCCGCTATGAAAAAGCTGGCAAGCTGGCATTGGCCGGGCAACATTCGGGAACTGGAGAATTTCATCGAACGATCGGTGATCCTGACCCACGGTTCTGCTTTGCATGTTCCGGTCGGCGAGTTGCGCAATGGTGGCCAATCTACTTCCGTCTCGGATCATGCAAGCAGCGAACGGGACGAGATCCTGCGAGTTCTGAAGTCAGCTCAGGGACGTGTGGGCGGCCCGGATGGCGCTGCCTCCATCCTCGGTCTCAAGCGCACAACCCTCATATCTCGTATGAAGAAACTTGGTATCAATCCACGGCAGGTGTCATAACCCTTCGACACTTATCGAAGTTCCGCCGACAACGCAACTCCCTCTTGTACGATTCGCTGCATTTCCCACGTTTTTTCATTTGGCAATCACGATGCTCTATTTAAGAGCGTGATCTCAGAATTGCTTTTCGCAGGAATCGGCGGTGCGGTCTTCTTTCTTGTAGTGTTTTTCGTTGCACTGAATCGGGACTTCCACTCTTCGACCGGCGCCTACCAGGCTCCAATACCCAAAGAACCAGCCAGGAGCAGCCTTACTCTGGTCATGTTGGAGCGCTACCGGAACACTCGTCCCCGATTTTGACTGTCACCGGTCGTATGACAAGTGTCGAAGTGACGTTGACAGTTTCGACACTTGATGTATCCCACGGCTCGCGAAGTCAAGCTATTTCAACAACTTGCAAAAAATCGTAATCAACCGGAGTTTGGCTGCGACATTGCATTGTCCATGGAAACAAAGAAATGCTGAGGATCTCGACAATCGATACGCGGTGTGAGCGACGGCTCATGGTGGAAGGGAAACTCGTTCAGCCCTATATCGAGGAACTGAGAGCCGCTTGGCAACGTGCTGGCGATGATCTGCAGGGACGAAAGTTGATCATCGACCTGAGCAGTGCCACGGTAATCGGCCATGAGGGCAAGGACGCTCTTCTCGAGTTGATGAAAGAAGGCGCCAAGTTTTCCTGTGAAGGGATTCTTACCAAATACGTGCTCAAGCAGCTGGCACGGCGTTGCCGCTGCGCTCACACCCAATAAACGGCCAGTAGCTGAAAGCCATACGACGGAGGTCACCTTGGCGAAGGCGAACCAGGCAGTTGCGAAGACCACGGCCACTTATGTCATTCCCGGTGATTTCTGCCGGATTTTTGCCGAAGACATGAATTCCCTGTACCGGTTGGCCTACCTGCTGACGGCTGACGGCGATCAGGCCGAACAGTGCTTCAGCATGGCCCTGGAAACCTGTATCGGGGCGAGCGGGGTGTTTAAAGAGTGGGCTCGCCCCTGGGCCCGGCGTGCAGTTGTCGAATCCGCGATCAGGATGGTTAAGCCAAGCCGCGAGCGCGATGAGAATTCGACTGCGCAGTTGGTGAAACTGCCGGGGCAGGGTGAGGCTACCGAGTTGCTGGCGGGCGTCCTGAACTTGGGCACGTTCGAGCGGTTCGTCTATGTCATGTCGGCCCTGGAAGGAATGCCGGATCAGGACTGCAAGATTTTGCTGGGGAGTACGCGACACGACATCGTTCTGGCGCGATCCGAGGCGCTGGCAAAGATGGCTGCCAGTCGTCCCGCGGAGGAAGTTCCGGAAACTGACGCGAGCAGTTGTCGATCGAACGAAACTCCGTTCGTCGTACCAATGAGGAGGCACGAAGCGGTCGACGTCCAAGGCGGGCTCATGGGGCG
>Ga0335084_10000592_pt1 | contig 31221 bp, 25 predicted proteins | sample Lox_Sample_44_FD_206721 | JGI IMG/M metagenome (GOLD analysis project Ga0335084, IMG submission 206721) | Soil microbial communities from Loxahatchee National Wildlife Refuge, Florida, United States - Lox_Sample_4.4 | ecosystem: Environmental > Terrestrial > Soil > Wetlands | place: USA... | reverse complement strand
AGGGCAGGTCGAGGAACAGGAACAGCGCGGGCGGCGTCGGCCGGAGGGATCGCGTCACGCGGCGCGCAGTCTAGCCCATGCGCCCGGCGAGCCAGGCGCCGATCGGCGCCCGCGTCTTCTCGCGCAGCGCCACGTCCTGCCGCATCCGCTCCAGCGTCTGCGCGATCGCCTGGCGGGCCTCGTCCACCGGGTGGGCGGCCGTGAACGCCTCGGCCTCCTCGAGGTGCCGCCGCTCGACGAGCTGCCCCATCGCCTCGAACACCCGGCGCAGCAGCATCGGGGCCCCCTTCATCCGCGCCTGGAGCCGGTCCCAGTCGGCGCGCAGGCGCGCCCAGAAGAGGTCCCGGGCCGCACGGTTGGCGAGCAGCCCGGCCACGAACGAGGCGGAGTCCTGCAGCGGGACCGCCTCGCCGAACGCCATGTCCATGGCGCGGATGGCGAGGTCCGGCGCCTCGAAGGCGGTGAGCGCCAGCAGGTAGCGGCGGCGGAAGGCGGGGTCCGTCTCCTGCTCGTACAGCTGCCGGAAGGCCTCGAACCGCGCCGCGTCCCCGGTGCGCGCGACGATGGCGACCGCCGTGTCGTGGAGGTTCGCCTCCAGCGCGCCCCGATCGCCGGCGAGCCAGCGATCGAGCCGCGCGGCGGCCTCGCGGTCGGTGGCGGGATCGCGCGCCACGATCCCGAGCGCGCGCAGCAGCGCAGCGCGGCGGAGGCGGGCCTCGTCCGGCTCGTTCGCCGCCGCGTCCCAGCCGACCTGGATGAGCTGCGCGCCGAGCAGCCCGGCGACGAACGCCTGCAGCCGCGGGCGGTCGGCGTCGGAGACGAACCGGTGCTCGAGCGCCGCGAGCCGTCCCACCAGCTCGTCCAGCACGGCGTGGTCGTCCTCCGCGCCGAACGCGGCGACGAGATCGAGGAACGGCCCGATCTCGCGCTCCCCGGCGCGGACCAGGGCCCACTCGTCGGCGAGGAGCGCGATCCGCTCGGCGGGCGCGAGCGCGTTCAGGCTGCGGCGCAGCGCCTCCAGCTCCGGCGCGTCCACCGCCACGCGGTAGAAGCCGGCGGAGCCGGCATTCGGCCACATCCACAGGACGTCGCCCTCGCCGGGCAGCGCCACCTCGGCGGCGCGCCCGCGCAGGAGGACGCGGTGCTCGCGGGCGCCCCCCGCGTCCTGGTACCGGAGCACGAGCGGCACCGGCCAGAGCGCGTCGGAGCCGGCGGGCGCCGCGTCCGGCTCGGACCAGAAGCGGCGCTGCGCCAGGCGGACGGTCCGGCCGGTGCGCCGGGCGTCGATCACCGGGAACCCCGGCTGACGGATCCACGCGTTCGCCAGCTCCACCACCGGCTCCCGCGACGCCTCGGCGAGCGCGGCCCAGAGGTCGTCGGCCACCGCGTTCGCCCGCGCGTGCCGCTTCATGTAGAGGCGGATCCCGTCCCGGAAGCGCGCCTCGCCGAGGAAGGCCTCGATCATGCGCAGCACCGCGCCACCCTTCTCGTAGGTGATGAGGTCGAACGACTCGCCCGCCTCGGCGACGTTGCGCACCTCGGCGCGGATGGGGTGCGTGGCGCGGAGCGCGTCGAGGTGCATCGCGGCCGCCTTGCCCTGGTCGAACTCGAGCCAGACGCGCCAGCGCGGCATCCACGCGTCCACGATCTTGTAGGCCATCCAGGTGGCGAAGGCCTCGTTGAGCCACAGGTCGTCCCACCACGACATGGTCACCCAGTTTCCGAACCACTGGTGCGCCAGCTCGTGGGTGATCACCTCCGCCACGCGCTTCTGCTGGGCGAGGGAGGCCGTCTGCGGGTCGAGCAGCAGCGTCACCTCCCGGTACGTCACCAGCCCGGCGTTCTCCATGGCCCCCGCCTCGAAGTCGGGGACGCCGATCTGGTCGAGCTTGCCGAAGGCGTAGGGCACGCCGAAGTAGTCCTCGAGGCGCGGCAGCACCTCGACCGCCACGCACTGGCCGAAGCCGGTGAGGTGGACCCGCTCCGGCACCGCCCAGGTCTGGACCGGCACGCCCCGGACGCTCGCCGGGGGCAACGCGGCAGCCCGCCCCACCGCCACGGCCACCAGGTAGGTGGGGAGCGGCGGCGTCTCGTGGAAGGTGACCCGGCGGCGTCCGGATCCGACCGCCTCGTCTGCCGCGGGCGCCCCGTTCGAGAGGACCACCGCTCCGTCGGGGACCTCGACCGCCAGCTTCCAGGGAGCCTTGAACGACGGCTCGTCGAAGGAGGGGAACACCCGGCGCGCGTCCGCCGCCTCGAACTGGGTCACGGCGAGCCCGCCGCCGGCGAGGTAGAGGCCGCGAAGGCCGGCGCTCATCGCCCCGGTCCACTCGATCTCGAGCGCCGCTCGCCCCGCGGCGATGGGCTCGGCGAAGCGGAGCACCACCGTCTCGCTCGCGGGAACCCGCTCGACCTGGGTGGGGACGAGCCCTCGGTCGCCGGAGCGGAGGACCACTGCACCGACGTCCAGGTCGATGGCGTGCAGGACGACCTCCCGCGACGCGGACGCGAGGGCGAGGTCGATCCGGGCCCGGCCCGCGAACCGGCGTGCCTCCAGGTCCACGGAGAGGGTGGCGTCGTAGGCCGTCGGCCGGATGGAGCTCGGAAGGCGGTAGCTGCGATCCTCGGTGGGGTGGGCCATGGGCTCTCCGGGGTGGCCTCGGCGCGCGTACCATGATCACCGGGCGGCGCGCACCGCAAATCGATCCACGCGGCGTTCCCTTCGGGGTCGCCGTCCCATGCCGCCCTTGATCCGCGAGCCCCGGCGACGCGTGATGGAGGGGTGCGCGCGATGGTGCTCGACCGTCCCGGCTCGCCGTTGACGTTGCGCGAGGTCCCGGACCCGGTGCCGGGCCCGGGCCAGGTCGGGATCTCGGTGGCCGCCTGCGGCGTGTGCCGGACCGATCTCCACGTCGTGGACGGCGAGCTGCCGGACCCGAAGCTCCCCCTCGTCCCCGGCCACGAGGTGGTCGGGCGCGTGGACTCGCTCGGGACGGGGGTGGACCGGTTCCGGATCGGCGACCGCGTGGGCGTGCCGTGGCTCGGCTGGACCTGCGGCGCCTGTCGCTTCTGCCGCGCGGGGAAGGAGAACCTCTGCGAGCGGGCCCGCTTCACCGGGTGGCGCATCGACGGCGGGTACGCCGAGCGGGCCGTGGCCGAGGCGCGATACGCGTTCCCGCTGCCCGAGCGGTACGGCGACGCAGAGGCGGCGCCGCTGCTCTGCGCGGGGCTCATCGGGTACCGCGCCTGGTCGCCGGTCCGCGACGCGGGGCGCCTCGGGATCTACGGCTTCGGCGCCGCGGCGCACATCGTCGCGCAGGTCGCGCGCCACGCCGGCCAGCGGGTGTTCGCGTTCACGCGCCCCGGCGACTCCGACGCGCAGGCGTTCGCGCGATCGCTCGGGGCGGAGTGGACGGGCGGCTCGGAGGACGCTCCACCCGAGCCGCTCGACGCCGCGATCCTGTTCGCCCCGGTGGGCGCGCTCGTGCCGGCGGCGCTGCGCGCGACCGAGCCCGGCGGCACGGTGATCTGCGCCGGGATCCACATGAGCGACGTCCCGTCGTTCCCGTACGCGATCCTCTGGGGGGAGCGGACGGTCCGCTCCATCGCGAACCTGACGCGGGCCGACGGCGAGGCCTTCCTGGCCCTCGCGCCGCGCCTGCCGGTCCGGACCGAGGTCGTGACCTACCCGCTCTCGCGCGCGAACGAGGCGCTCGCGGACCTTCGCGCCGGCCGCATGCGCGGCGCGGGCGTGCTGCTGCCGGCCGCGAACGGCCGCTAGAGCGACAGCCGCTTGAAGACCCGCTCCGGGACGTGGCGGAGGACGGTCATGATCGCCCACCAGAACCCGGGCACGTACACCACGTCCCGCCCGCGCTCGACCGCGCGGACGATGGCCGCGCCGACCGCGGAGGGCGGCGCGAACAGGCGGTTCCTCGGCACCGCGTCGGTCATGGGGCTGTCCACCAGCCCGGGCTTCACCGTCACCACGTGGACTCCCCGGCGGAAGAGCCGGTTCCGGAGCCCTTCGAGCAGCACGGTGAGGCCGCCCTTCGACGCGCCGTAGACGTAGTTCGACTGGCGCCCGCGGTCGCCCGCCACCGAGGAGATCGCGACGAGCGTCCCCGAGCCCTGCGACGCGAGGAGCGCCGCCGTCCGCTGGAGCAGGAGGGCCGGGGCGAGGAAGTTCGTCACCAGCACGCGCTCGGCGAGGCCCGGATCCGCCTCGCAGGCGTCGCTGCCGGCCAGCAGGCCCTGCGCGAGGAGGACGCAGTCCACCCGCCCGAGGAAGGAGGCGGCGCGGGACAGGAGCTCGGCGTGGCGGCCCGGGTCGTTCAGATCGGCCGCCATCGCGTGGACGCGGCGGGCGCCGCGCACCCGGGCGTCGGCCGCGACCGCGTCGAGCTTCTCCGGATCGCGGCCCACCAGCACGAGCTCCGCCCCGCGCCCCGCGAGCAGGCGCGCCGTCTCCTGCGCCATGGCGGAGGTGGCGCCGAACACCACCACCTTGTCGAGCGCCCGCTCAGGCATCGGGCATCACCCTTCGCCACAGCGACGAGGAGAACGCCGGGTCGCGCTGCGCGAGGAAGGCGGGCAACGCGGCGGCGTACTGGGCCTGGAACTGCGCCGGATCCATGAGGGCGTCCTTCGCCGGGTAGAGCCGCCCCTGGTGCGCCCGCACGATGGCGTGCAGCTCGTGGAACAGCCGCGCCGTCCGCGCGCCGCGGTTCGGGAAGTCGAGCGCGAGGGTGGTGCCCTCGCGCGGGAAGGAAAGCAGCCCCGGGGACGCGACCGCCCCGAAGTTCTTGAGCACCCCGAGGAACGACGCCTCCCCCGAGGCGGAGACCGTCGCGAGGAGCGCCCGCATCGCCTCCGCGCTCGCCGCGGGCGGGATGGCGCACTGGAACTGGACGAGCCCGGCTCGCCCGTAGACGAGGTTCCAGCGGTCGACGCCGTCGAGCGGGAAGAAGAAGGCGTCGGCGCGCACCCGCCGCTCCCCCGCCGCGCGCCGTCCCCTGGCGTGGACGACCGCGTTGAAGGCGCGCACCGTGTGGCGGCCGAGGAGCGAGAACGGGAGCTGGAACGGGACCCGGAGGCGCGCGCCGGCGCGGCTTCGCGGCGCGGGGCGCCCCTCCGGCGGACCCCAGTTGCCCTGGTGGAGGAGGCCGCGTCCGAGCCGGCGGCCGGTGGCCAGGGCGTCCACCCAGGCGACGGTGAACTCGTTCTCGGAGTCGGAGGCCCCCGAGCGCGCGAAGAAGTCGTCGAGGGAACCGAGCGCCACCGTGCGCGCGCGGAGGTGGTCGCCGACCCGCGCGAGGCGCAGCGTCGCGCGCAGGACGAGCCCGGTGAGCCCGAGGCCGCCGACGGTGGCCGCGAACAGCGCCGGGTTCTGCGTGGGCGAGCAGACGATCCGCGCGCCGGTGGAGCGCGCCAGCTCGATCTCCAGGACGTGCCGGCCGAAGGTCCCGGCGCGGTGGTGGTTCTTCCCGTGGACGTCGTTGGCGATGGCGCCTCCCACCGTGACGTGCTTCGTCCCCGGCACCACCGGCAGGAAGAGGCCGTGCGGCGCGACGAGGTCGAGGACCTCCGCGAGCGACACGCCCGCCTCGCAGGTGAGCACGGCGGCTTCCGCGTCGAGCGCCACGAAGCGGTCGAGCGTCCGCGTGGTGAGCAGCACCCCGCCGTCGTTGAGGCACGCGTCGCCGTAGCTGCGCCCCAGGCCGTGCGCGAGCCGCGAGAGATGCGCGGACGACCGGAGCGCGTCGCCGTTCGCCCAGCGCACCGGGACGACGGCGGCGTGGCGGGTGCGCGGAAACCGTCCCCAGGATTCCGGGTCCCGCATCGCGCCCCTCAGGTTGCGAGCCGCAGGACGGCCACCGCGGCCGCGAACGCGGCCCAGCTCGCGGGGTCCCGCAGCGCGACGAGCAGCGGATCGCCGTGGATCTCGCCGCGGCGGGCACGGATCCAGAAGCGGCTCACCCAGTAGAGCAGCACCGGGCAGAGCGCCCAGACCCACTCCGGGTGAGCGTAGAGCCGCCGCACCTCGTGGCTCGAGACGTACAGCGCGAGCACCAGCACCGAGAGGAAGCCGCTCGCGATCCCCATGGCCTGGATCGCGTCGCGGTCGCCGGCCAGGTACCCTCGTCCGGGGATCGCCCGCACGCCCTCCGTCAGCTCCGACGCGCGCTTGAGGAACGCGAGCGACAGGAACAGGAACATGGAGAAGGAGGCGAGCCACTCGGACACGGGGATGCCGGTCGCCGCCGCGCCCGCGTAGATGCGCGCCGTGTAGAGCGCGGCGAGGACCAGCACGTCGAGGGCGATGCGCCGCTTCAGGCCGGCGGAGTAGGCGAGCGTCGTCGCCCAGTACGCGGCGAGCACCCATCTGAAGGACGCCGGCAGCAGGAGCGCCGCCGTGGCGCCTCCGGCGAGCAGCGCCGCGGCGAGCCCGGCTCCGGCCCCGACGCCGAGCGCACCGGAAGCGAAGGAGCGGTGCCGCTTGTGGGGATCGCTCCGGTCCGTCGCAAGGTCGAAGAGATCGTTCACGACGTACCCGCTCGACGCCACGAGGCTGAAGGCCACGAACGCGAGGGCCAGGCGGGCCGGCATTCCCGCTTCCCCGGCGCGGTGCGCTGCCACCGCGGGCACGACCACCAGGGCGTTCTTCGCCCAGTGGAGAGGGCGGACGGCGCGAAACGCAGCGACCGCCGTGCGCCCTTCGGGCGCGGTCGGCTCCCCGGACGCGGAGCCGCCGGGCCGATGGGTGGCGTTCGATGCGGCGGTGTTCGGGGGCATGTCGGAGCGATCCGGTCGTATCGCGCGGCCTCCGCGTCCGTCAACCGGGCCGCGCACGCCACCGCGCACGCCACCGCGGTTGACACTCCGGGCGCGCGCTTGCGATGCTCGCCGCCCTCGCGCGCCTCGCCTCCGCGCGCTCCGGAGGCGTGCCTGGCCCGTCCACCCGCAGGAAGCGACGAGCCGTCCGGCGCCCGCCAGGCGACGCTCGCCGCGCGCGCCGCCAGGATCGCGCCCCTCGTCGCGGCCGCGGCGTTCGTCGGACTCCTCGCGCTGGCCCGCGCGACGCAGCGGCGGCTCGTCACGGACCTCTGGCTCTCCGACGAGTCCTACTACCTCTCCCTCGGGAAGCACCTCCTGCGCGACGGCTTCCCGCGGGCCGAGTGGGCGCCGGTGTACACGGCCTGGTACTGGGTCGGCTCGCTCCTCCACCGCGATCCGATAGACCTCTACTACGCCAACTGGCCGGCGCTGCTGTTCGCGTTCCTCCTGGTCGCCTGGTCCGTGCTCCATGCCGCGGGCGTCCGGGGCGCCCCGGCGGCGGCCGTGCTCGCGGTCCTGTCCCCGCTCGCGCTCCTCGCGACGGTGCCGTACGTCGGGCTCCTCTCCGGCGCGCTGTGCGGGATCGCCGTCGCGGCGGCGATGCGCGCGCCGTCCCCGAGCGCGGGGTTCTCGCGTGCGAGCGTCGCGCTCGCGCTCGCGACCTTCGTCCGGCCCGAGCTCGCGCTCGCCACCGTGCTCGTGCTCGCCGCCGTCCCGGTGGCCGCGCGCGCGGAGGGCGCGCCGGCCGCGATCCTGGCGCGCCGGATCGCCATCCCCGCCGGCGTGCTCGCGGCGCTCTCGCTCGCGTTCGGCCTCCCGCTCGGCGGCGGCCGGTCGTTCGAGGCGTTCGGGCAGCACTTCGCCCTCCACCTCGCGCACGCGCAGGGGTGGCGCGGGCAGCCCTGGGAGATCTGGCGGACGATCGTGCGGGAGCAGTTCGGCGCGGCGGCGACGGTGGGGCAGGCCTTCGCCGCGAACCCCACGGCGTTCCTCGGCCACGTCGCTCGGAACCTCCTCACCATTCCAAGGCTGGCGGGAGCGTTCTCGCCCGAGCTGGTGGCTGGCCCCGAGGCGTTCCCGGTGGGCGGCGCCGTCGTCGCGATCGTCGCCGCCGGGGTCCTGATCGGTGCCGTGCGCATCTGGCGCGCGATCCGCGGCCCAGGCGTCGCGCCGGAGGACCGGCGCAGGGCCATCGCGCTCGCGGTGGTGGCGGCGTCGGTGGCCGCGCCGTCCGCGCTGGCAGTGGCGGTGATCTACCCGCGCGAGCACTACCTCCTCTCGCCGCTCCTGCCGCTCCTCGCGGTCTCGGCCCACGGCTGGACCGGGCTCGCCGGCCGGCTCCCTGCCAGGTTCCGCGCCGCCCTCGCAAGCCGGACCGCCACCGTGGTCGCGGCGGCGCTGGCGCTCGCGCTCCTCCCGGCCGCCGACGGGACCTGGCCGTGGTTCCGCGCCCTGGGCGTGCACGACGAGCGCGTGACCTACAACGTCTACGTCGGCGACAGCCTCCGCAGGCTCTCGTTCGTCGATCCAAGGCCGATGGTGGTCCTCGACACCGACTTCGGCCTCGGCCTCTACGCCGGGTGGAACAGCATCGCGCTCCAGCCGCACGACTGCGAGGTCCTCGCGCGCTGCCTGGCCGAACGCCGTCCCGACGTGATCCTGCTCGGCGGACCGCTCGTCGCGCATTACCGGTCGCTGGGAGACCCGACCATAGCGACCCTCGCCGCGGAGCCGCAGCGGTTCGGATACCGCCCCGCGATGGAGGTTCCGGGCGCGGACGTCACCGTGCTCGTGGGCGAGGGGGCCGGGGCGTACCAGCTGCGGTGAGGAGGGCCCCGCTGCGCAGGCGCCGCCCGCGCCGCCCGCGAGCGGCGCAGGCGGGGACACCCTCCCGCCCCCTCCTCCGCCGCTCCCCTGAGGGGTCGGCTCGTGCCGGACGCGCTGCGTCAGGGTAGAAGGGTGATTACCAAATCAATCGTGCGCGGGCGAGGGAGCCGCGCCGCCCTTTTCTTCCATCCCGTCCGGAGAGCGCCATGGCCGAACCGATCGCGACCAACGAGGAGATCCGCCGTTCCCGCCAGGTGGCGGAGGCCTCGCGAGAGGCCGAGTGGCAAGGGAAGGGGTTCATGCGCGACCTCTTCCTCGGCCGCCTCAACATCGACCTCATCCATCCCTACCCGCTCGCCGAGTCCGATCGCCCCTCGTTCAAGGAATGGTACGCGCGGTTCGAGCGGTTCCTGCGCGAGAAGGTCGACTCGTCCAGGATCGACGAGCTGGGCGACTACCCGCCGGACGTGGTGGAGGGCCTCCGCAAGCTGGGCGCCTTCGGGATGAAGATCCCCACCGAGTACGGCGGCCTCGGCTTCAACCAGGTCGAGTACGGGAAGGTGATGCAGCTCCTCGGGAGCGTGGACGCGAACCTGACCGCCCTGCTCTCCGCGCACCAGTCCATCGGCGTCCCGCAGCCGCTCAAGATCTTCGGCTCCGACGAGCTGAAGAAGAAGTACCTCCCGCGCTGCGCCGCCGGCGCGATCAGCGCCTTCGCGCTCACCGAGACCGTGGTCGGGTCCGACCCGGCCCGGCTCGCCACCACCGCCGAGCCGACCGAGGACGGCAAGCACTTCATCCTCAACGGCTCCAAGCTTTGGTGCACCAACGGCAGCATCGCCGAGCTGCTGGTGGTGATGGCCAAGAACCCGAAGACCGACGCCATCAGCGCGTTCGTGGTCGAGACCAGCTGGCCGGGCGTGGAGGTGACGAACCGGCTCCACTTCATGGGCCTGCGCGCCATCAGCAACGCGGCGCTGCGGTTCACGAACGTGAAGGTCCCCCGCGAGAACCTCATCGGCAAGGAGGGGCGCGGCCTCAAGATCGCGCTCACCACCCTCAACACCGGCCGGCTCTCCCTCCCGGCCGCCACGGTGGGCGGCGGCAAGGTCTTCGTCGAGCTGTGCCGCAAGTGGGCCGCGGCGCGGTCGCAGTGGGGCCAGGAGATCGGGAAGCACGAGGCGATCACCCACAAGCTCGCCGAGATGGCGGCCACCGTCTACGCGATGGAGTCCATCAGCGACCTGGCGCAGTCGCTCGCCGACAAGAAGGGCTACGACATCCGGCTCGAGGCCGCGGCGGCGAAGGAGTGGAACACCGTCCGAGCCTGGCACCTCGTCGACGAGACCATGCAGATCCGCGGCGGCCGCGGCTACGAGAAGGCCTCGTCCCTCGCGTCGCGCGGCGAGGCGCCGGTCGCCGTGGAGCAGTGGATGCGCGACATGCGCATCAACATGATCTTCGAGGGCTCCTCCGAGATCATGCACCTGTTCATGGCCCGCGAGGCCGTCGACAAGCACCTGCAGGTCGCCGGCGCGCTCATCGACCCCGACGTCCCGGCCGCCCGGAAGCTCGCGGCGCTGCCCAGGGTGGGCTTCTTCTACGCGACCTGGTACCTGGGGCTGTGGCTGCGCGGCCTGGCCGCGCCGCGGTTCGGGGCCTTCGGCAAGCTGGCGCGCCACCTGCGCTTCGTGGAGCGGAGGAGCCGCAAGCTCGCGCGAGAGATCTTCCACTCGATGGTGGTGTTCCGGGGCGCGGCGGAGCGGAAGCAGGCCTACCTCTTCCGCATCGTCGACATCGCCAACGAGCTGTTCGCCATGGCGGCGAGCGTCTCCCGCGCCGAGGCGCTGCGGCGCGCCGGCCGGCCCGAGGCGGCGCAGGCGGGCGCGATGGCGGACCAGCTCTGCGCCACCGAGCGCCGCAAGGTGGACCAGCTGTTCCACGCGCTCTGGCACAACGACGACGAGCAGACCTACCGCACGGGCCGCGCCGTCCTCTCGGGCGAGCACGCCTGGCTGGAGCAGGGCGCCCTCGAGCTCGGCATCACCGTCGAGGACCTGCGGCCGAGGCTGCCGCCGCGCGCCGAGCCGGTCCCGGAGGAGAAGCGGCCCGCCGCCGCCAAGGCGCCTGCCGGGATGGCGTAGGGGCACCGGGCGCGGCGGAAGGTCGCGCGAGGGCGAGGGAGCGCGAGGGCCGCGCGCTCCGGGCATCCGGGAGGTGCGCGCGCGCGTCCCGCTGGGCTAAGCTGCGCCCCCGCGCATGACTCCGCCCGCCCCCGCCCGCCGGGCTCCGGCCGCCGCCCTCGCGCTCGCGCTCCTGGGCGCCGCCTCGTCCGCGCGCGCCGGGGACCTCTTCGAGATCCAGGTCTACACGCCCGAGATCGACGCGCCCGGCCATTTCGGGCTCGAGGTCCACGCCAACTACACGCCGAGCGGCCGGTCGACGCCCGCGTTCCCGGGAGAGACGCCGCCCGATCGCGCCCTGCGGCTCACCCTCGAGCCGTCCTTCGGCGTCGCCGACTGGCTCGAGCTCGGCTTCTACCTGCAGTCGTACATGGCGCCGGGCACCGGCGTGCAGTACGGGGGCAACAAGCTCCGCGCCAAGTTCGTCGTCCCGGAGCGGGCCGGGCTGCCGCTGCTGCTCGGCGTCAACCTCGAGATCGGCCGCGTCCCGAAGACCGTGGACTCGCAGGGCTGGGCCAACGAGATCCGCCCCATCATCGGCTGGACCGACGGCGTCTGGCTCGTGGACCTGAACCCCATCTTCGGGTACGCGCTCTCGGGGCCGGACCGCTTCCGCATCGAGCTGGAGCCGGCGGCGAAGGTCTCCTTCAACACCGGGAAGGGGTTCGCCCTGGGGCTCGAGTACTACGCGACCCTGGGCTTCGCCGACGACCTGGCGCCGGTCCGCGAGCAGGAGCACCTGCTCCTCGCGGTCTTCGACCTCGCCGCGCCGCCGGGGGCGCCGCCGCAGGAGTGGGAGCTGAACGTCGGCGTGGGCGCCGGGCTCACGCCGGGCACGCCGCAGCACTCGGTGGTGAAGGTCATCTTCGGGCGCGAGTTCTAGCCCGGCCCCGGGTTCCGGCGAACCAGCCCGTCGGCGATCGCCCGGCAGACGTTCTCGACCAGGTCCTGGCGCGCGTTGACGGCATAGAGGCCCGGCGCGAGCGCCCAGGTCTCGCGGATGACGCGGCGGGGCGCGGCCGCGGGCCGTGCCGCGCGCGCGAGCGCCGAGGCGAACATGGGCAGCACCTTGTCCGAGAGGCGCAGGGCCGTGTCCACCACGAAGAGCGCGAGATCCGGCCCGAGCGCGCCCACGCGGCGGAGGAAGGCGTCCAGCTCCGCCGCGGAGAGGTGCTTGGGCGGCGACGACTTCAACTCCAGATACACGAGCTTCCCCTCCCCGGCCGCCACCACGTCGAGGTCGCCGCCGACGCCGCGGGCGCCCGAGCGGACGCCGCTCGCCACGTCGAGGGCGAGCCGCCGCCGGAGCGCCCGCGCCATCCACCACTCCAGCGTCCCGCCGAAGGAGCGCGCCCGCCGGACGAGCCGGTAGCGGCCGCGCCCCGCCGGCTCCAGGACGCCGAGGACGCCGAGCTCCTCGGCGGCGCGCCGCGCGGCCGCGGCGGAGAGGTAGCGGGTCGCCTCGGCGGGCGCGAAGGGACCGGGGCGCAGGATGGCGCCGCGGAGGAAGAGGCGCAGCGCGTAGTGGTGGAGCCGCTCCTCGACGGCGTCGAGCGCGTCCGGCGGGAGGTCCGGCGGGAACGGCAGGTCCGGCGGCGTGAGGCGCGGCGACAGCCCGCGCCTCCGCAGCATCGCGAGCGCCTCGCCCTCGCCCGGGCCGGGCGGCGCGTGCGGCGCCGGAAGGCGCGCGGCGTCGGTCTCCACTCTCGCGCGGTGCGCCGCCGGTGTGGCAAGCGATCACGCGTCCCTGGCGAGCCGCACACCGGTGAACTGCCAGCGCGCCTGCGGCGGGAAGAAGTTCCGGTAGCTGGGGCGGACGTGCCGCCGCGGCGTCGCGCAGGAGCCCCCCCGCAGCACCTGCTGCCCCACCATGAACTTCGCGTTGTACTCGCCGAAGGCCCCGGCGAGGGGACGGAACCCCGGGTAGGGCGCGTAGGCGCTGCCCGTCCACTCCCAGACGTCTCCGTACGCCTGCGCCGGCCCCCGCCGCGTGCGCGCCGCCGCGGGGTGAAACCGCCCGTCCTCGGCGAAGGTCCCGTCGCGCGGCGCGTCGCCGAGCGCCGCCTCCCACTCGTCCTCCGACGGCAGGCGCGCGCCCGCCCAGCGCGCGTAGGCGTCCGCCTCGTACCAGCTCACGTGGCAGACCGGCTCGGCCGGATCGACCGCGACCATGCCGCCGAGCGTGAACGCCTCCCACCCGGCGCCGCCCCGTTCCCAGTAGAGCGGCGCCTCCCAGCTCCCCGCCTGGACCGCCGCCCAGCCGTCGCTCATCCACGGCTCCGGCCGGCGGTAGCCGCCGTCCTCCATGAACGCGATCCATTCACCATTGGTGACAGGCCGCGAGGCGAGGGCGAAGGGCGCGAGGAGCGTGCGGTGCAGGGGGCGCTCGTTGTCGAAGGCGAACCCCTCCGCCGGCGCGCCCGTCTCGACGACACCGCCCGCGTGGGAGAGCCACGCCAGGGCCGGGGCCGTGCCCGCGGGCGGTGGCGCCGCCGCGTAGGCGGGCCGCAGCGGGTTCTCGGCGAGAGCGTGCTTCGCGTCGGTGAGGATCAGCTCCTGGTGCTGCTCCTCGTGCGCGATCCCCAGCTCCACCGCGTCGAGCAGGCCGTCCGCGCCGCCGCGCGCCAGCAGCCGGGCGAGGTCCTCGTCCACCGCCGCCCGCCAGCGGCGGACCTCGTCGAGCGACGGGCGCGAGAGCACGCCGCGCCGGGGACGCGGGTGACGCGGACCGACCGCCTCGTAGTACGAGTTGAAGAGGTAGCGGTACGACGGGTGAAACGGGGGCCGCGCCGGCTCGGCCCGCCCCAGCACGAACTCCTCGAAGAACCAGGTGGTGTGCGCCAGGTGCCACTTGGTCGGGCTCGCGTCCGGCATCGACTGCACCATCGCGTCCTCGGCCGAGAGCGGCGCCGCGAGCGACGTCGTGAAGCGCCGCACCTCGGCGAGGCGCCGCGCCAGCGCGGCCGCTCGGCCTTCCCGGACCTCCCTGGCCGCGGTCTTGCTCCCGGGGAGATCCACCGCCCCCTCCTCGGCTCGGGAAAAGGTCTCCAGGCGCGATCGGCGCGGCAACGCGCCGCGTCCAAGCCGCGTGCCAGGAGGAAGCGACCCGAGCGGAGCGAGCCCTCCTGCGCTAGCCTTCCGCGGCGATGATCGACCTACCGACCGCCGTGGAGCCACGCCAGCAAATCGAGGCGAGGCTCGCCTCCCGCCGCGCCGAGGTGGTCCGGGGCGAGCGGCTCGACCGGTGGATCGCGTTCGCGCGCCTCGCCGCCTTCGCGGCCACGGTGGGGCTCGCGTGGCTCGGCTTCGGGGCGCACCGCCTCTCGGCGGCGTGGCTCCTCGCTCCCGCCGCCGGGTACGCGGCGCTCGCGGCGCTGCACGAGCGGGTGCTCCGCGGACGGGAGCGCGCGCGCCGGGCCGTGAGCCACCACGAGGCCGCCCTCGCCCGCCTCGGCGGGCGCTGGCAGGGGCGCGGCACGCCCGGCGACCGCTTCACATCCGAGGATCATCCCTACGCGGCCGACCTCGACGTCTTCGGGCGGGGATCGCTGTTCGAGCGGCTCTGCGTGGCTCGCACCTATCCCGGGGAGGAGCGGCTCGCGAGCTGGCTGCTCGCGCCCTCGACGCCTGAGGAGCTCCGCGCCCGCCAGGGAGCCGTCCGGGCGCTCGCTCCCCGCCTCCTGCTCCGCGAGGACCTCGCGGTCCTGGGCGAGGACGTGCGGGCGGCGGTGGATGCCGCCGCGCTCGGGCGCTGGGGCGCAGCGCCGCCGCTCCTTCCGGGTTGGCTCGCGCCCGCCGCCTGGGTCCTCGCGGCGGCCTCGCTCGCGGGTGGCGCGGCCTGGGCGCTCGGTGGAGGCCCGCTCCTCCTGGCCGCGGCGGCGCTGGCGAGCTGGGGCCTGGCGCGTGCGGCTCGGGGCGAGGTGGCGCGCGTCCTCGGGGCCGTGACGCGGCCTGCCCGCGAGCTGGAGGTGCTCTCGCTCCTTCTCGCGCGCCTCGAGCGGGAGCCGCCCGCCGGCGATCCGCGGCTGGTGGCGCTCCTGTCGGCGATCGCCGGGCCGCCGCGCGCCTCCGCCCGGATCGCACGCCTCGCCCGCCACGTCGCGCGGCTGGAGTGGGGGAAGAACCAGTTCTTCGCGCCGTTCGCGTTCCTGCTTCAGTGGGGGCCGCTCCACGCCGTCGCCGTGGAGCGCTGGCGGCGCGCGAACGGCGCCGGACTCGCCGCCTGGCTCGACGCCGTGGCGGACCTGGAGGCGCTCTCCTCGCTCGCCGGGTGGAGCTTCGAGCGCCCGGACGCGACCTTTCCCGACGTCGTCACCGCGGAGGGTGGCGGCGCCTGGCTCGAGGGCGAGGCGCTCCGCCATCCGCTGCTCGACCCCTGCGTGCCGAACGACGTGCGGCTCGGCGCCGGCGGCCCGCGGGCCCTCCTCGTCTCCGGCTCGAACATGTCGGGCAAGAGCACGTACCTGCGCACCGTCGGGGCGAATTTGGTGCTGGCGCTCGCGGGCGCGCCCGTCCCGGCGGCGCGGCTGCGGCTCTCGCCGGTGGCGCTGGGCGCGACCCTCCGGATCCAGGACTCGCTCCAGGCGGGCCGGTCGCGGTTCTACGCGGAGATCACCCGGCTCAAGGCGCTCCACGACCTCGCCGCGGGCCCGGTGCCGCTCCTGTTCCTCCTCGACGAGCTGCTCCACGGCACCAACTCGCACGACCGCCGGGTGGGGGCCGAGGCGGTGCTGCGGGCCCTGATCGGCCGCGGGGCGGCCGGGATCGTGACCACCCACGATCTCGCGCTGACGGAGCTGGCGGGCACCGCGCCCGGCGCCGTCGCCAACGCCCATTTCGAGGACCAGGTCCGGGACGGGGAGATCGCGTTCGACTACCGGCTGCGGCCCGGCGTCGTGGCCCACTCCAACGCGTTGGCGCTGATGCGGGCGGTGGGGCTGGAGGTGTAGGCTCGCCCGCCGCTGCCCTAGTAGAAGACCGGCCGGTCGTCCTCGACCGTGAGGATCTCCGCGCCGCGCTCGGTCACGACCAGCGTGTGCTCGAACTGCGCCGACCGCTTCCCGTCGGCCGTGACCGCGGTCCAGCCGTCGTCCCAGAGGAGATCCTGCCAGGTGCCCTCGGTGATCATCGGCTCGATGGTGAAGGTCATGCCGGGCTCCATGGTCCGGCTCGCCCTCGGGTCGAAGTGGTGCGGGATCTGGAGGGAGGTGTGGAACGCCTCGCCGATGCCGTGGCCGCAGTAGGAGCGGACCACGCCGTACCCGTGGCGCGAGGCGAGCGCCTCGATGGCCTTGCCGATGTCGGAGACGGGCCGGCCGGGCCGCACCGCCGCGATCCCCTTCCCCAGGCACTCGCGCGCCACCTGCACGAGCCGACGCCCGTCGGGATCCACGTCCCCGACGAGGAACGTGGCCGAGCAGTCGCCGTGCATGCCGTCGAGGTAGACGGTGATGTCGAGGTTCACGATGTCGCCGTCCTCGAGCGGGCGGCTGTCGGGGATGCCGTGGCAGATCACCTCGTTCGGCGAGGTGCAGATGGACTTGGGGAAGCCGCGGTAGTTGAGCGGGCTCGGGTAGCCCCCGAGCCGGATCGTCTCCGCGTGGGCGATCTCGTCCAGCGCGTCGGTCGTGACGCCGGCCCGCACCGCCTCGCCCGCGACCCGCAGCACGCGCGCCGCCGCACGGCAGGCCCGGCGCAGCCGCAGGAGCTCCTCCGCGGTCTTGACGTCCCGGCCACCCGCCTTGGGCCGGCCGGTCGCCGCGTAGTCAGGGCGCGGTATCGCGGTCGGGACACCCCGCCGCGGGCTCACCGCCCCGGCCGAGAGCCGCCGGGCGGCCGGGCGCGCCACGCCGTCCTTCGCGTCGGAGTCGAGGTGGCACTTCTTGTACTTCTGGCCGCTGCCGCACCAGCACGGATCGTTCCGGCCCGGGCGAGCGGTCCGCGCCGCCAGCTCCGTCACCACGCCGTCCTCCGTGCACTTCGGCCCGAGCAGGTCACGCCCGGTTTGTAAGGCGGGCGACGCCCGGAGGCAATGCCGGGCCGGGCGGCCCGTGCGGCCGACCGAGAGTTCTGCGCGTGCGGCCGACCGAGAGTTCCGTATCTCGGCCACGCCGGCCGCGCGGCGGACGATCGGGTGGCGCGCTCAGCAGCAGCCCGCGTGGCGCTGGACGGGCGTCGGACGCCCAGTGGCCGCGTGGCGCGCGACCAGCCCCTCCGCGAGCGCGTGGAGCCGCTCGTGCTCGCCGCTGCCGGTGCGCTCGGCCTCGAAGCGCGCACAGTCCTCGCCGACTCGCTCCATCGCCTCCGGCGGCAGGTGTTGCTCCGCCATGGGGTAGAGTATCGCGTCCTCCTTGTGGATATGGGCGTGGAGCAGGCTTCCGTAGGCGGCCGCGGCGTCGGCGATCGCCTGCCGATCCTCGCCGCTCCAGTCGCCCGCTTGCTCCGCCTTCCGCGCGAGCGCGCGGATGAGTGCGCGGCCCTGCGTGTGCTCGTGGAGCATGACGGCGATGGGGCCCCCGTCCTTCGGGAAGCCGTTCGCGACCATCGCAGCGAAGAGGACATCCTCCTCCTTGCCATGGTGGCAGCCGTCGGCGAACTCTCGGAGGAAGGCGACGAAGCGTCCCAGCTCCTCCTTGTCGGTCGCATTGCGGCGGCGGATCTCGTCGGCGAAGCCGACCATCGCGTCGAGAACGGCCTCGATCAGCCGGTGCTCGGTCATCAAGGTTTCGATGGCGTCCATGTCGCTCTCCGGCGGGCGGTCTGGAAGTCGCCGCAGTGGCGGCGCTCGGCCCAGTCCTGCTCCAGAGCAAGACGCGGACCATACGGAATCATTTGTTGTTTCATGATGTTGAGCGGTGCAACTCGGCTGCACACCCAAGGATGGTTGACCGGATCAACGCTATTTCGGTACACACCGGCACATGGGTGCGCCGATCCTGCCCGTCGTCGGCCAGCACGTGCCCGACGACGCGGACGTCCACCGCCGCATCGTCGAGGAGGCGATCGAGGCGGTCCTCTCGACCGTGGACCTGAACGCAGTGCTGGAGCGCACCGGGCAACTCCTCCGGCGCCACTTCGGCGTGACGCGCGTTGCGATCAACCGGCTCTCGCCGAAGGAGCCGGACCGCGCCGAGGTGGTCCTCGTCTCCGACCCACGCCATCCGGCGCCGGAGACCGGCACCACCTTCCCTCTCGCGGGCTCCGCCGCCGGGAAGGCGCTCGCGGACCGGGCGCCGTGCGTCGTGGACCCGCTGCGGCCCGAGGCACCGCGCTTCCGCGAGGAGCCCCTCCTCGCCGCGTACGGGTACGGCTCGCTGGTGTCATTCCCGCTCGTCTTCGAGAACGACCTCCTCGGCACGCTCGACATCGCCCACCCGCCCCGCGACGGCCTCCTCGCGTGCTGCTTCGAGGTGGCGCGCCAGGTGGCACACCTCGTCGCCATCGCGCTCCACAACAGCCTCATGGTCGAGGAGGTGCAGCGCCTGAACCGGCTGCTCGACCGCGAGAACACGCTCCTCAAGGAGGAGATCCGGCAGATCAAGCGCGACGCGCGCTACGTCGCAGAGAGCCCGGTGATGCGCGAGGTGGTCGAGCGCGTGCGGCTGGTGGCGCCGTCGGGCTCGACCGTGCTGGTGCGTGGCGAGACTGGAACCGGCAAGGAGGGGCTCGCGCGGATGGTCCACGACCTCTCTCCACGGTTCCACGCGCCGTTCCTGGCGGTCAACCTGGCCGCCGTGCCCGAGGGGCTCATCGAGAGCGAGCTGTTCGGGCACGAGAAGGGAGCGTTCACCGGCGCCGTGCGCCGCAAGCCGGGCCGGTTCGAGCAAGCGGACGGCGGGACCCTCTTCCTCGACGAGGTGGGCGACGCTCCGCCCTCGGTGCAGGTGCGGCTCCTGCGCGTGCTCCAGGAGCGCGAGCTCGAGCGCGTGGGCGGGACGGAGCGCGTGCGGGTCGACGTCCGCGTGGTCGCCGCCACCAACCGGAACCTCGAGGAGATGGTGGCGCGAGGCACGTTCCGCGCGGACCTGTACTACCGGCTGGCGGTGTTCCCCATCGACGTGCCGCCGCTGCGCGAGCGCCGGGAGGACGTCCGGCCGCTCGCGGCGCACTTCCTCGCGCGGCACGCCGCCGCAATGCACCGCCGACCGCCGCGCGTCTCGGACGACGTGTGGCGCGCGCTCGAGGCGCACGAGTGGCCGGGGAACGTCCGCGAGCTGGAGAACTTCCTCCAGCGGGCGCTGATCCTGTCGCCGGGGCCGGACCTGGCGCTCCCCGAGCTCCCCGCCCCGACCGAACCGAGAGTTCCGCGCTCCGGACCAGCCGACCGCGCGGCGGACCCGCCGGGGCGGTGGGACGACGAGGCCCGGGCGCTCATCGAGCGGGCGCTGGCGCACGCGAAGGGGCGCGTGTACGGGCCGGAGGGCGCCGCAGCGCTGCTGGGACTCAGGCCCACGACGCTGCAGGGGAAGATGAGGAAGTACGGGATAGCAGCGGGGCGGGGGCGAGAGGTTTGAGGGGAACGGTGCGCGCGTGGCCTCGACCTGACCGAGAGTTCCGGGTTTCGGCCGAACCGCCCGCTCCGCGGACTGGCAGGATCCCGAGGCGCTCATGCGCGAGGCGGATTTCAGCCGGCACGATCGCTGCTTCCTGGCCCTCGCGTGACTGCGCCGCGACAGATCCTGCCCGGGACCACCTACCTCGTCACGCGCCGATGCGCTCAACGTCAGTTTCTGCTCCGGCCGTCGCGGACGGTGAGCGAAACTTTCCTGTACGTGCTCGCCGTCGCGGCCTCCCGATACGGCATCTTGGTCCACGCCTTCACCGTTCTCTCCAACCACTTCCACCTGGTCGTGACGGATCCTGACGCGCGACTTCCGGCATTTCACCAGTTCCTCGATGCGCTGGTGGCCCGCGCGACGAACGCCTCGCTCGGGCGGTGGGAAGCGTTCTGGGCGCCAGACAGCTACAGCGCGGTGGCGCTCGGCTCTCCGGCCGACGTGATCGACAAGGCCGCGTACGTCTTGGCGAACCCCGTTGCTGCGGGATTGGTGCGCTCCGGAAGAGAGTGGCCAGGCCTCTGGTCCGCTCCCGAGCGGATCGGTGGTGACGCATACGAGGTCCATCGACCAAGGAACTTCTTCGATCCAAAGGGCTCCTTGCCCGACAAGGTCACCCTCCAGCTCACCGTGCCCCCCGGCTTCGCCTCGGACGACGCCTTCCGCGAGCAACTCGCCAACGCGCTTGCGGAGCGGGAAGCCCAAGCCGTACGAGATCACGGTGGCGGCTTCATGGGTGTCGCCAAGGTACTCGCCCAGAAACCGATGGCGCGGCCAGCCCCCGGGGAGCCACGGCGGAACTTGAATCCGCGGGTCGCGGCACGGGACAAATGGAAGCGGATCGAAACGCTCGGCCGGCTCGTGGAGTTCCTACGGGCTTACCGGTCCGCCTGGTCCGCGAGACGGCACGGCGGCATCAACGTGGTGTTCCCTTCTGGCACCTACTTGCTGCGCGTCGCGCACGGCGTTCCCTGCGCCGGGTTCGGGTAGACGGCGAACGGCGCAGAAGTCGGTCAGGCATCTCCCTGTGAGTTCCCTTTCGACAGGCCCAAGCGTGAACGAGCGTCGGAAACGTGTGCACATGCACCGTCGATTGGGCCGACAGATGCACTCTGCGTCTTCTCGACCCTACTTGTAGTGCGCCTGCGTCAAGCGGACGAGCGACCTTCGGGCCGAAGCGCACCCATGAAGCCGTCCATCAACGGGGCCGCGGACAGTCTCGTCGCCAGTGGTCGGGTTACTCTCGGTCGGGGCGGTTCGGGGCCGCGGACAGTCTCGTCGCCAGTGGTCGGGTTACTCTCGGTCGGGGCGGTAGTGGTCGGATTACTCTCGGTCGGGGCGGTCGTGGTCGGATTACTCTCGGTCGGGGCGGTCGTACGCTCGTTCCGGGCAGCCTGCGCCGCGCCCGCCCTACCTCGCCCCATGCCCGAACGAGATCCGGAACACCTGCGCCAGCACCGCCCCCGCCGTGCTCGCCCCGCCCACCCCGGTCCCCTGCACCACCAGCGGCCGCTCCGCGTGCCGGGCCGTCCAGAACGCGGCCATGGCCTCGACGCCGACCAGCCGCGCCGCGGGGTCCTCCGCGGCCACCGCCGCCGGCCCGACCCGCACCTCCGGCCGGCCGTCGCCCGCGTCCGGCACGATCCGCGCCAGGTAGCGGAGCACCTTCCCCTCGCCGCGGAGCCACTCGAACTCGCCGTGCGCCGCCTCGTCGTGGCGCCGCAGCGCCTGGATCAGGTCCTCCTCCGCGAGCAGCTCCCGGGGCACGAGCGGCGTGACCTCCACGTCCTCCAGGTCCACGGTCAGGCCGAGCTCGCGCGCCAGGATGAGCGCCTTGCGGGCGGCGTCGAGGCCGGAGAGATCGTCGCGCGGGTCGCGCTCGGTGTAGCCGAGCCCCGTCGCCCAGCGGGTCGCGAGCGAGAGCGGGACCCCCTTCCCCACCTCCGAGCAGAGGTACCCGAGCGTCCCGGAGAGCGACGCCTCGATCTCCTTCACCCGGTCGCCGTGCTCGAGCAGCCGCCGCAGCGTGTCGATGACGGGCAGGCTCGCGCCCACCGTGGTCTCGTACTCGTAGACCCGGTGGTGCTGCCGCCGCGTGCTCCGGAGCTGCTCGATGCGCAGCGAGGGGATCGCGAGCGGCCGCTTGTTGGCGCCGACGACGTCGATGCCGCGGCGGAACGCCTGCTCGTAGACCTCCTCCATGCCGTCGGCGGCGGTGAGGTCCACGAGGATGGGACGCGGCAGGCGCCCGAGCCGGTCGAGGAGCGCCGGCGCCGAGCGGGCGTCCACCGGCCCGGTCTCCGCCGCTCCCGCCAGCGCCTCGCGCCAGCGATCGAGGTCGAGGCCGCCCCCGTCGAACGCCGTCCCGCGCCGGTCGGCGACGCCCACCACCCGGATCACGGCGTCGTAGTCGCGCTCCAGCTCGGCGCGCTGCGCGCGGAGCTGCTCCAGCAGCTCCCCGCCCACCTTCCCCTTCCCCAGGACGAGCAGGGAGAGCCCGCGCTCGGCCCAGGCCCGCTCCGCGGGCGCGCCGGCCGCCGACGGCGCCGCTGCCGCATGGGCGCCACGGAACTCCGCCACCATGTCCGAGAGCCGGTCGACGTCGATGAGGAACGCGTCGTGGCCGTGGGGCGAGTCCATCACCGCGAGCCGCGCGTTGGGCACCAGGCTCGCCACCTCCCGCTGCTCGGCGGGGAAGTAGAGCACGTCGGAGTCGATGGAGACGACCAGGGTCGGCTGCTTCACCGACCGGAGCACGTCCTGGTGGTCGCCGCGGCCGCGCGAGACGTCCTGGGTGTCCATGGCGCGGGTCAGCGCCACGTAGGTCGCCGCGTCGAAGCGCGCCACCAGCTGCTCCCCCTGGTAGCGCAGGTAGCTCTCCACCGCGAAGACGTCGGCCGCCTGCGTGCGCCGCCCGAACCGCTGCTCGAAGGACGGCATCGAGCGATACGAGAGCATCGCCATCATGCGCGCGGCGGCGAGGCCGGCGTCGGGCGGATCGGCGGGGTCGTACTGGCCGTCCCGCCAGCGCGGGTCCGCGTAGATGGCCTGCCGCTGCGCCTCGGAGAGCCCGATGCACCAGGCCGAGTGGCGCGCGGTGCTGGCGATGAACACCAGGGACTCGACCAGCTCCGGATACAGGAGCGCCCACTCCAGCGCCTGCATCCCGCCCAGCGAGCCGCCGATCACCATCCGGATCCGCTTCACGCCCAGCGAGGTCACCAGCGCGTGCTGGGCCCGGACCATGTCGCGGACGGTGATGGCGGGGAAGGCGCCGAGCCAGGGCCGCCCCGTGGCCGGATCGACCGACGCCGGGCCGGTGGTGCCGTAGCAGCTCCCGAGGAGGTTCGAGCAGACGACGAAGTCGCGCTCCGGGTCGAAGGCTCGGCCGGGCCCGAACATGCGCGTCCACCACTGGTCCGCGTCGGCGGAGCCGGTGAGCGCGTGGCAGATCACGACCGCGTTCGCGCCGTCGGGCGCGAGCGTCCCCCAGGTCCGGTAGCCGACGCGCAGCTCCGGCAGGCGCCCGCCCAGCTCCAGGGAGAGGCCGCCGGACACGTCGAGGAACCGGGTCTCCGGCGACATGAACGCCGCGCGCCCCGCGCCCGGGGCCTGCCGCTCCGGGCTGTCGTTTCGGGTGCTCATGGCCGGGAGCGCGGAATCTATCGGCGGCGCCGAGGGGGGTCAAGGCGGCGGCCCGCGCGCTCGCGGCGGTGATCCCAGGCGCCGCCCGGGCGCATCGCCCGGAGGGCACCGAGTCTCGGGGCGCGCTGCCCCGAACACGAAGACGGGACCGGCACGCGGCCGGCCCCGTCCCTGCGCTGCCGCGGCCCTCCACGGGCCGCGGCGATCCGTTCGCTTGCGGCTAGAAGGTGACGGTGGCGACCACGGTGTCCGTGAAGCTGGCCGCCGCGAGATCCTGGCCAGCGGTGACGCGGCCGTAGATCGTCTCGGAGACCGCCGTCTTGTTCGCGGCGACGCCGGAGACCAGGTTGACCGCGTTCCAGACGGTGGTGCGGCCGGCGTCGTTGTAGAGCTCGTAGGTGAGGAAGTTCGTGCCGTCGGTCATGCGCCGGATGGCGCCGCTCGCGTTGGCGCCGAGGCCGAGCGAGATCGACCAGGCCGTGCCCTTGTTGCAGGCGACCGTGAAGGTGCCCGTGGCGTCGGTGTTCGCGGCGGCGAGGGGGTCGTAGTTGCCGAACGCGACCGTGCCGGCGGTGAGCTGGCAGCTCTTGATGACCGTGGCGGTGACGGTGATGTTGGAGGTGGCGGTGGCGGCGAAGGCGTTCCCGGCGAAGCCCAGCAGGGCGGCGACCAGGGCGATGCGGGAGAGGATGCGGGTCATGTTCGTGGCCTCGGGGCTCGCGCGAAGGGCGCGCGAGCGTTCGCGGGTCCACGGAGCACGCGGCGTGCCGGGCTCGCGTCCCGCGGCCGCGCGACGTCAGAAGTTGACGGATAGTACCAGCGTGTCGGAGAAGGTACCCGCCACGGCGTCCTGCCCGGCAGGCACCCGTCCGTACAGGGTTGCGATGGTGATCCCGAGGAAATTGGTCGTCGCGCCGGGCCCGATCACGCTCGGCGGCGTGCCGTCACCCCAGATCATGGTGCGCGCCGCGTCGATGTAGACATTGTAGCCCAGTGTGTTCGCGCCGCTCCGCATCGTGCGCTGCGAGTACGAACCTGAGCTCCCGGTGTTGACGGTTATGGTGACCCCGGGTGAGTTCGTACACGTGTACCAGACGCTCCCGGTGGTATCGAGCGGCGTCGCGGAGAACGGGTCGTAGGTCCCGAAGGCGAGGGACGCCGTGTAGATGATCGTGCACGCCGCTCGCGCCTGGACCGGCACGGCGGCGATCGCCGCAGTGATGACCATCGTCCTGAAGCGCAAGGCCCACATTGGACGGCTCAGGCACTCCGTATACACTCGCGTGCGGTCTCCGCGCCAACTCGGGCGGACCCCGGAGGATCGATGCACCGTGCGTGCCTCGCCGCGGCGCTGCTCGCGCTCGCGACCACCGGCGCCGCACGCGCCGGGCAGCTCGACATATCACCCATCGTGATGGAGCTGTCGCCCGAGTCGCCGAGCGCCCTGCTCTCCCTGCGCAACGTCGGCGAGCCCGCGGCGCGCTTCCAGGTCCGGATCTTCGTCTGGGCCCAGACGCCGGAGGGGAAGATGGACCTCGCCCCGACGCGCGACGTGGCGGCGTATCCGCCGCTGCTCGAGATCCCGGCGGGCGAGGAGCGGAAGATCCGGATCGGTGCGAAGGACGCTCGCCCGGGCCCGCGCGAGCGATCCTACCGGCTGCTCCTCGAGGAGATGCCCAGGGGCGATGCGCCCCCCGCCGGCCAGGTGAGGGTCCTCACCCGCATCTCGGTGCCCATCTTCCTCCGTCCCCAGACCGCGGTGGCGAAGAGCGAGATCCGCATCGCCGAGGGACACGCGGGCCGCTTCCGCGCCGCGCTCCGCAACCTGGGCACCGTGCACGTCCGGCCTCAGTCGGTTCGGGTCGTGGCCCGGGACGCCGCCCGGAAGGTGGTCGGCGAGCAGGACCTCCAGGCCTGGTACGTGCTCGCCGGAGACGAGCGCGTGTACGACGTCGAGCTTCCCGCATCCGCTTGTCCGGCGGCGCGGACCGCAACCATCACCGCCGCGTACGAGCTGGGCGCCGTCGAGGCGACCGCGAACGACGTCTGTGCTCCGTAGTCGCCTCATCGCGACCATTCTGGCGGCCCTGGGCGTCGCCGCGCCGGCCCTCCCGCCGCGCGCCGGCGACGAGCCTTCCGCCTCCAAGCCTGGCGAGGCGTCGCCGGGACCGGCGGCAGCATCGCCGGAGGCGGCGCCTGCCGCGCCTCCGTCATCTCCACAGCCGCCCTCCCCTCCTTCCATTCGATCGCTCAAGGCGTGGGAACGCGCCGGCGAGGGGCTCCACGAGGAGCTCGGCGCCGACCAGCCGCCGCTGTCTCCGGAGGTGCCGGCGCTCAAGGCCTGGGAGCGCGCCGGCGAACGGCTGCGCGAGGCCATCGAGGCGGAACGACGCGAAGCGGCGCCCACGACGTCGGCCTTCCTGGACCTCTACGTCAACGAGGCACCTGGAGGCACGGTGCTGGTGGTGATGGACCGCGGCGACGCCTGGGTGGCGCCCGAGGACCTCGCGCGCGCCGGTCTGGCGCGCCTGGAAGGCCACGGTGTGCGCCGCGAGATCGAGGCGAGGACGATGATCTCGCTCCGGTCGCTCGCACCAGAGGTGACGTTCGACGTCGACGAGGCGGGCCTCGCGCTCCGCATCCACGCCGCCGTGCCCCTGCTCGGCCGGTCGATCATCGATCTCACCCCGTCCCGGCGTCCGACCGGCATCGTGATGCCATCCGTCCCGAGCGCGTTCCTCAACTACGCCGCCCGGGCCGACAGCGCGGCCGGCCCGAGCGGGTTCGCGGAGGTCGGAGCCAGCGGGCCGCACCAGCTCTTCAACGCGTCGCTGTCGTGGTCGAGGGACCTCGGCCCGGTGCGCGGGCTGACGACCTACACGGTCGACCGCGCGGAGGAGCTGCTCAGGTTCACCGCTGGGGACGCGGTGATCGCTCCGGTCCCGCTGGGAGGCGCGCCCATCCTCCTCGGTCTCGGCGCCGCGCGCGACCTCTCTCTCGATCCCTACCTGGTCCGGGCCCCGCTGCCGGCGGCGACCGTCTTCGCCTCGTCGCCGTCCACGCTGGAGGTCTGGATCGACGGCCGCCTGGCGCGGACCCAGCAGGTGGCTCCCGGCACCTACGATCTTTCCAACCTCCCGCTCACCACCGGCGCGAACGACGTGCGCGTCGTGGTGCGGGACGCCTTCGGACGGACCCAGACGCTCGCCACGGGCCACTACCTGGCGCAGGGGCTGCTCGCGCGCGGCCTCCACGAGTGGGCGTGGAACCTCGGCGCGGTCCGGCGGGGGTACGGCGTGGAGAGCTTCGACTACGGCGGTCCCGCGCTGCTCGGTCACCACCGCTACGGCTTCACGAACTGGCTCACCGCAGGCGGTCGCCTCGAAGCGGCGGAAGGGCTCGAGGGTGGCACCGCGCTCGTGTCCGGAGGCCCATCCGCCACCGTGTCGACGCCACTCGGGGAGTGGGACTTCTCGGCCGCTGCAAGCGTATCGCGCTGCGAGGGCTCTGCCCCGTGCCCCTGGGCGCTCGCTCACTCCGGCCGCACCGGCAGTGCCGGGCTGGCGGCGTGGCGATTTGGCGGCCGGCTGGCCTCGGTCTCCCTGGACGCCGAATGGACGTCACGCCGCTACGCCCAGATCTCCCTCGATCCCCGGTCCGACCGCGACCGGTGGAGCGCCGGCGCCGTGGCGAGCCTCGCCGCCGGAACGTTGGTCTCGTTTTCGGGCGAGCTCGCCGCCTCGCGAACCTGGCTCGGCTACGATCTCGCGCGCGGCACGGTGCGCGCCACGGTGAGGATGGGCTCCCAGCTCTGGGCCGTCGCGTCGGTGACGGGCGCACGCGGTGGGGCGGCCGGCGGCAGCGGCGTCTACCTCCAGCTCGTCTGGGCGGGGCCGCAGGCGACGACCGTGGACGCGACGACCGCCACCCACGGCCACACCGGCGCGTTCCAGGCCGGCGCCCAGAAGTCCCTGCCGGTGGGGGACGGGTGGGGCGGATGGGCCCGTGGCGGCAAGGACGGACCGACCTCCTCCGCGAGCTTCCTCGCTCAGGGGCAGACGTCCTTCGGCCGCGCCGAGGCGGGGTGGGACTCGATCGACAAGACCAGCGCCGGGCACGTCGCGGCGTCCGGAGCGCTGGTGCTCATCGAAGGCGGGCTTTTCGCCTCGCGCCCGATCGACCAGGGCTACGCGCTGGTGCAGGGTGGCGCGCCGGGGGTGGGGGTCACCGTCGAGAACCAGCCGGTGGGCCGGACCGATCGGAACGGCAACCTGCTCGTTCCCGGCCTCCTCCCATATTACGGCAACCGGATAGCGATCACGCACGCCGACGTCCCGCTCGACTGGAGGCTGGGACAGACCGAGAAGCTCGTCGCGGTCGCGCCGCGCGGGGCGGCCCGGGTGCGCTTCGACGTGGAGCGCATGCGCGCCTGGCAGGGCTGGATCTGGATCCGCGACGGGGGCGCCGAGCAGCCGCCAGCGTACGGGACGCTGGTGGTGGACGGCGAGGGACGGCAGGCGACCTCACCGCTCGCGGAGGACGGCGCCTTCTGGATCGAGGGCGTGCCGCCCGGGAAGTACCGGGCGCGGGTCGAGTGGCGCGGACGGGCGTGCACCTTCACGTTGAGCCTGCCGGCCAGCGACGCCCCGGTGACGGACCTCGGCGACGTGCGCTGCCTGATGGGCGCGGCGCCACCGGAGTGGCACTGAGCGGCCGAACGCGATTCGAAGATACCCGTTCCGAGCGCAGCGGCGCGAAGCGCCGCGGAGTCGAAGGGCGCTCGCACGGGCGTGCTTCGAGCCCGTTCATCCCCGTCGTTCAGCGCGCGCGGGCTCGTCCGCGCCGGACGCGCCGGAGCCAGGCGGCCACGAAGTCGGCGAGCTGCTCCACGTCGTCCGGGGCGAACGCGGGGATGCGGCGCGGCGCGGGCTCGTCGGTGACGATCGCCACCACGCGGCGGTCCCGGCCGCACAGGAACTCCCGCGACACGCCGCGGCGGTGCACCTCGATCCGCGGGAGCGGCTCGGCCTTGAACCCCTCGGCGACGACGAGGTCGACCGGCGGGAGCATGTCCGCGAGCGCGCGCGGTCCGCCCGCGGGCGGGCCGAAGAGCGCCATCCCCTCCGGCCCCTCGATCGCCGCGGCGACCGCGCCGGCGCGGCGCAGCACGTCGGTGTCCTTGCCGGCCTGGTCGAACGGGTGCGTATGGCCGGTGTGCTTGATGGCCGCCACCGCGAGCCCGCGGCGCGCCAGGGCCCGCAGGAGGCGCGCGAGGAGGCGAGTCTTGCCAGCGCCGCTCGGTCCCGAGAAGGCGAGGATGGGCGCGACGGCGCGACGCGCGGCGGTCCCCGCCGCGCGCTTCCCGGGGGCCCTCAACCGGCCTCGGCGAGCAGCCACGTCTCCACCTCCTCGCCCTCGGCGAGGTCGCCCACCCCCTCCGGCACGTAGAGGAGCGCGTCGGCCAGGGCGGGACCCCGCACCTGCGCTGCGTCCCGCCCGACCGGACGGACGCGCCCGTCCGGCTCGAGCCGCCCCCACAGGAGGCGGGCGCGACCGGGCTTCCCGGCCGCCGGCTCCGCGAGCCGGAGCCGCAGCGTCGGGCGGTCGCGCACGGCCGCCCCGGCGAGCGCGAGGAGCGCGGGCCGCGCGAACACCTCGAACGCGGCGAGGCACGCGGAGGGGCTCCCGGGCAGCCCGAGCACCGGGCGGCCCGCTCGCAGCGCGAACAGGAACGGCTTCCCCGGCTTCATCGGCACGCCGTGCACCCGCACCTCGGCGCCGAGGCGCGCCAGCGCCTCCGGGACGTGATCGCGTGCCCCGACGGAGACACCGCCGATGGTGAGAGCGGCGTCGCACGTGGCGAGCGCCTCCGCCAGCGCCGCCTCGATGGCCTCCACCCGGTCGCCGACCGCGGTGCGCACCGGCGCGAGGCCCGCGGCGCGGAGCAGCCCGGCCACCGCCACACCGTTGGAGTCGGGCGTCCGGCCGGACACGACCTCGTCGCCGGTGGCGATCACCGCGACGCTGGCCGTGCGCCGGACCCGGACTCGATCGACGCCGACCGCGGCGAGCAGTGCAGCCTGACGCGCGCCGATCCGGGCGCCGGTGGCGACGGCGACGCCTCCGGCGGGGACGTCCTCGCCCGCGCGCCGCACGTTCTCGCCGGGGACGGCCGCGGCCTGGAAGCGGACGCGCCCGCCGTCCTCGCGCGCCGCCTCCTCGCGGACGACCGCGTCCGCGCCGTCCGGCAGGCTCGCGCCGGTGAAGATCCGGATGGCCTCGCCCGGACCGAGCGCGGCGCGGGGAACGTCGCCGGCGTAAAGGGCGCCACGCACCGCCAGCTCGGAGGGACCCCGCACGTCGGCCGCGCGGACGGCGAAGCCGTCCATGGCCGAGCACGTGAAGGGCGGCGCGGGGACCCGGGCGCAGGCGTCCTCCGCGAGAAAGCGCCCGGACGCGGCGTCGAGCGCCACCAGCTCCCCGGCTGCCAGCGGCGCGACGGCGGCGATCACGTCGCGCCTGATTCTCAGCAGCCGATCCATCGGGGGCATCATGCCATGCGTCCTACCTTGTCGCCCAGGAACTGCAAAGCTTGCGCTTCGCTCGGCTTGATCCCGGCCAACGCGCATGATCTGCGGAGATCAAGTCGGAAAGAGCCCGCAATTTCACGGGCCTAACTCGTGCAATCCGACCGAGATCAAGTTTCTCGCCCCCTGCCCCCGGAGGCTACGTGCTCTCCAACGCTCCCGTTTCCGACTGCAACATCTGCTCGCTGGGCGTCGCGTCCCAGGGACGGTGCCGCCTCACCGCCACCACCCGAGAGTCCGGCGCGACCATCTGCGCGCAGGGCGAGCGTCCCCGCACCGTGTACTTCGTGAAGGAGGGGTTCGTGGCGCTCTCGGCGGTGAGCCCGCGAGGGTCCGAGCTGCTCCTGACGCTCCGCGGCCCGTCGTCGCTCCTCTGCACGGAGGCGCTCCAGGGCGAGCCGTCGCCGTTCGAGGTCCGGGCGCTGTCCCGCGTCAAGATCTGCGGCGTCTCGGGAGACGCGATGTCCCAGTGGATCGGGCCCGACAAGAGCGCCGCCCGCGTCGTCCTCGACCTGCTCCTCACCGAAGCGCGGCAGCAGCGCGACGAGGTCAACTGGCGCCAGGGCGACTGCCTCGCGCGGGTGGCCCGGTTCGCCCTGGCCCACGCCCGCTTCCTGGCGGACCGCCCCAACGCCGTCCGGAAGCAGGTGGTCGCCCGCCTGCTCGGGATGAGACCGGAGACCCTCTCGCGGTGCCTGACCCGCCTCGAACGGGAGGGCGTGGTGGACGCCTCCCGCGGCGTCCGCGTCCTCGACCACCGGCGCCTCGCGGCCATCGCGACGGAAGACACGGCCGCTTAAAAGCGTTAAAAGGTCGCCGCGGACGAAACGGAAAGGACACCCATGTTCGGTCTCAGGATGCCGGAGCTGCTGCTCATCCTCCTCATCGTCGTGATCCTGTTCGGCGCCAACAAGCTTCCGGCGCTGGGCAAGGGGATGGGAGAGGGGCTCCGGAGCTTCAAGAAGGCCTTCAGCGGCGACGAGGAGAAGCCCGGCCCGTCGAACGACCCGCCCCCGAAGGCGTAGCGCCCGGTCTCGACGGTCCTCGCGCACCGCGTGGCACGGCGGAGACGCCGGCCCGCGGTGCGTGTCGTTTCTCGCCTGGCCCCCGTCCCGAGGGAGCCCAACGGCATCCCCGCCGCCGGGGCGTGCGCCACGGAGCCGCACCGTGAGATGGTGGCCCTCCGGCGGGCGGCGGCCCCCGGAGCATGTGACGGAGTTCGCGATGGCGCTGGAAATCGGATCGACCGACGGTGAGGTCACGCTGCGGGTGGGGGCCTCGTTCCTCCCCGAGGACGCGTCTCGAATCCACGAGCTGGTGGAGCGCTCGCCGCCGGGCACCCACGTCGAGATCGACTTCCGCCGCGTGCGCGACTGCCACGACGCCGCGCTCTCCCAGCTCGCGCGCGACATCGTCGCCGCACGCGTCGTGATCGCGCTGCACGGGACCTCGCAGCACCAGGAGCGCGTGCTTCGCTACCTCGGGGTCCGCGCGGCGCTGGCCGCGCGTCCGGCCTGATCGCGCGGGCAGGCCCGGTGATTCCGCCACGCCATCGATGCGCGGCGCCTCCCCTCCCCTCGCAATCGG
>Ga0335084_10000591_pt1 | contig 31242 bp, 29 predicted proteins | sample Lox_Sample_44_FD_206721 | JGI IMG/M metagenome (GOLD analysis project Ga0335084, IMG submission 206721) | Soil microbial communities from Loxahatchee National Wildlife Refuge, Florida, United States - Lox_Sample_4.4 | ecosystem: Environmental > Terrestrial > Soil > Wetlands | place: USA... | reverse complement strand
GCGCGCGGACCCAGGTTCTTGAGGACGGCGAGCGGCCCGGGCACCTCGTCGCCGCCGGCCACGTAGACCGAGCGGCCCTGGTTGTCGAGGTAGAGCCCGTCGCGGGGGGTCCCGGGGACGAGCCCCTGGTACCGCGTCGGCGCCTCCGGGGCGCGAACCAGCGCCCAGCCGTCGCGGTCGAAGAGGCGGACGTCGATGGCATCGCCGCGCGCGTCGCCCTCGAGCGGACCCCAGCCCGGCGCCTCCCGCGGACCCTCGAGCAGCCACAGTGGATCGGACATCGCGTCCTCCTTCGAGTCCTGGTGCTCCGTCAATGGGGCTTCCTCGACGCGGAGAAGACCACGCCGGTGAGGAACCCCGCGCCGGTGGCCAGGACCACCGACAGGATGCCGTAGAGGATCCCGCTGCGCTGCGCCATCGTCGCCACCAGGAGCGCCAGCCCCACGCGCCTGGCGGTGATCTTCTCGGTGGCGAGGAGCTCGGCCGTGCCGTCCCGGAAGCCGATCATCCGGACCTCGTACTCGCCGGGCGGGATGCCGGGCGGCAGGGAGAACTCCGCCGAGACGTGGGACGACGGCGGGGATCCGGTGGCGCTCGCCGGGCGGAGCTTCTCGAACGAGTAGAGCCGCTCGGCCACCTTCAGCCTCACGAACTCCTGGAAGAGCAGGCGCGTGGCGTCGTCCGCGCCCACGGGGAGCACCTGCGCCTCGACCCCGTCGTACCCGAGGCCGAGCCGCAGCTCGGGCGGGACGCCGCGCCGGTCGGCCCCGTCCACGTCCGCCGCCACGTGGACCACGGTGGGGACCCGCTCGAAGGCGACGGTCCCCACGTTCATCCACAGCACGTTCCACACCTTCCCCTTGCGCTTCAGCTCGACCTTGCCCTGCCCGCCGACGCACACCAGCGCCACTCGGCTGCCAGCGGGCGCGGCCCCCTCCACGCGCACGGTGGTGCCGCGGTGGAACATGCCGATGTCGATGGTGCTGGGTTCGACCCGGATCCACGCCCTGGCGGGGGGGGCCTCCGGCTCGCCGGCGCCGGCGGGCCGGAGCAGCGCAGCCGCGGCGGCGCAGGCGATCGCGGCTCTCGCCCCGGCGCGCATGGTCAGACGTGACCTCCACCGTAGGCGACGAGGGAGGCGGGGCGCAGCAGCAGGCCGAGCAGCATCTTCACCATGACCAGGAGCACCACCGCCGCGAGGAGGATCTTGAGCTGATCGGCGTGGAGCCGCCGGCTCATCCGCGCCCCGACCTGGGCCCCGATCACCGATCCGGCCAGGAGCAGCAGCGCGAGGACGACGTCCACGGCGTGGTTCACCGCGGACTGCATGATGGTCACGTGGATGCAGGTGAAGAGGACCTGGAACAGGCTCGTGCCGACCACCACGTGCATCGGCATGCGCAGCAGGTACACCATCACCGGGACCATGATGAACCCGCCGCCCACTCCCATCACCGCCGCGAGGACCCCCACCAGCGCGCCGAGGAGCAGCGGCAGGACCGGCGAGAGCGTCACGCCCGAGCGCTGGAACTCCGTCTTCCAGGGCAGCGCGCCGAGCAGCCGCGCGTAGACGGACGGGCGCGAGGACGCCACCGGCGCGGTGCGGCGGCCCCGCAGCCCCTCCAGGCTCTCGACGAACATGTACGAGCCGATGCTGCCCAGCATCAGCACGTAGGTGACGTTGATGAAGAAGTCCGCCTCCCCCAGCTCGCGCAGGAACTTGATGAGGTAGACGCCGCCCGTGCCGCCGACGATCCCGCCGCCGAAGAGCAGGAACCCCATCTTGAAGTCGACGCTCCCGGCGCGCGCGTGCGCGTAGGTCCCCGAGGTCGAGGCGGCCACGATCTGGTTCGAGTCGGACGCGGCGGCCACCACCGGTGGCACGCCGATCATGATGAGGAGCGGTGTCATCAGGAAGCCGCCGCCGACGCCGAACAGGCCGGAGAGGAGACCGACCATCCCCCCCAGGCCGAGCAGCACGAACACGTTGACCGCGTTGCCGGCCACCGGGAGATAGATGCTCAGCTCCATTCGCCGATCCTTTCCGACGCGCTGCCCGCGGCGGTGGTTGCCCGCTTCACCGGTCCCCGGGCCCGCGCCCGGCGCCCGCTCATGCCTTCCCGGCTCGCCCGATCGAGGCGCCGCGCACGCACCCGGCGACGGCCTCCACCACCGCCTCGGGCCGCGACGCGGCGTCGAGCGCCACCACCGGATCCCAGCCGAGCGCCCGGGCGCGCTCCGCCGCCGGTCCGTCCAGGCAGAAGGCGCGCTGCTCGGCCGCGCCGCCCACCCCGCCTTCCTCCTCGACCGCGTCCACCTCCCGCGCGCCCCGCAGGATCCAGCCGGTGAGCGGCGCCGCGGCGAGCACGACCCGCGCGGCCGGGGTGAGGGGGCGCGGGACCTGCACCACCTCGGCTCCCGCCAGGTCGAGCGCGGCGCCGAGCGCGTCCGGCGGCCCGAACACCGCCAGCCGCTCGCCCGAGAGCGGCCGGCTCGCGAACCAGTCGAGCGCCGCGGCGTGACGCACGGTGGGCCCGATGACGAACACGGCGGGCGGGCGGATCCCGGCCGCGATCGCGGCCGCGTGGAGCGCGCCGAGCGTGCTCACCACCGTGCGCTGCGCCGCGGTGGTGCCCTGGGCGACCAGGGCCGCGGGGGTGGACGCCGGCATGCCGGCGCCCACCAGCGCGGCCGCGACGTCGGGCAGGCGCGACACGCCCATGTAGCCGACCAGCGTGGCGTGCGGATCCTGGGCCAGCAGGTCCCAGCGCACCTGCGGGCCGTCGCCCTTGGCGCTCTCGTGCGCCGTCACCAGCGTGAGGCGCACCGACTCGCCGCGGTGGGTGACGGGGATGCCCGCGCAGGCCGTGGCGCCGAGGGCGGCGGTGACCCCGGGGACGAACTCGTACGGGACCCCCGCCCTGCGGAGCACGTCGGCCTCCTCGCCGCCGCGGCCGAAGACCAGCGGGTCGCCGCCCTTGAGCCGGACGGTGCGCTTCCCCGCCAGCGCCAGGCGGACCAGGAGCGCCGCGATCTCCTCCTGCGGGACCGGGTGGTTCCCGGCCTCCTTCCCCACGCAGTGCAGCTCGACCTCGGCGCGCAGGTCGGGCGGGAGCGCCCCCGCCGCGAGCCGGTCGTAGACGACGGCGTCGGCGGCGAGCAGGCGCTGGCGGGCCCGGACGGTGAGCAGGCCGGGGTCCCCCGGGCCCGCGCCGACCAGCGAGACCAGGGCGGGAGGCGGCCCCGCGGCGCTGCGGGTGCGCGGCCGCAGCGCGACCACCTCGCCTCCGGCCGCGGCGCCGCCGGGGGGCGCCCCGCCCGCCGCCGCCTCACCGCGGCGCGGGGCGAGCCAGGCTGCCACCTCGGTCGAGGCGGGGACGCGCGCCCGGAGCCGCTCCACGTCCACGCTCGCGGTGAAGAAGGCGTCGAAGCGCCGCTCCGCGGCGGCCCGCGGCAGCGCCAGCGCGCGGACCGCCTGGCGGAACCGCGTCGCCGCCTCCATCCACTCGCTCCACTCCTGACCGAGGCGCCGCTCCAGCACCTGCCGGAGGCGCCGCACCACGAAGGGCGCGCCGCCGTCGGAGGCGATGGCGAGCTGCAGGGCGCCGCGCCGGACGCGCGCCGGGAGGTGGAAGGTGCACCGCTCCGGCTCGTCCGCGACGTTGACCCAGATCCCGGCGGCCTGCGCCTCCGCGAAGACGCGGTCGTTGGTCTCCCGGTCGTCGGTGGCGGCGAAGACGAGCGCAAACCCTCCCGCGTCGCCGCTCCGGTGCGACCTCCGGTGGAGCACGATCTCCCCGCGCCGGGCGAGATCCTCCACGCCGGCGGCGGCCTCCGGCGCGATCGCCGTGACGCGCGCGCCCTCGGCGAGGAGCCCCTCGATCTTCCGCAGCGCCACCTCGCCCCCGCCGACGACGAGGACCGGCCGGCCGCGCAGGCTGAGCATCACCGGGTACACGGGACCTCCTGTGACCGACGGTGGCTCACGCGACCTTCCTCGCCGCCGCCGGCGGCGCCTCGGGCGCGGCGTCGAGCGCCAGCTCCTCGCGCACCGTGATGGCGATCTTGTAGAGGACGGTGAGGATCAGCGCGCCGACGGCGTAGACGCCCAGCGCGATGGTCGCCTCGCGAGCCGTGGGCCAGTACTCGGTGACGTGGCCCAGCGGCGACGGCACGAACCCGGTCACCACCATGCCGAGGCCCTTGTCGATCCAGAGCGAGCCCACCACCGCCACGCTCGCCAGCACCAGCAGGGTCCGGTCGCGGCGGAAGCGCGGCACCAGCAGCAGCACCAGCGAGACCCCGGCGAGCGCCAGCGACGCCCACATCCAGGGCGCGAGCACGTGGTGCTCGTGCAGGCCGGCGTAGAGGTAGGTGAAGTGCTCGACGTGCGCGGGGATGTCGCTGTAGAGCGCCGTGAACAGCTCCAGCGCGACGAAGAACACGTTCACCGCCATGGCGTAGGCGACGATCTCGCCGAGCTTGCGGATGGCCTCCTCGCCCGGGTCGAACCGGCTCACGCGCCGCACCAGCAGCGCCAGCAGGATGAGCAGCGCCGGGCCGGAGGCGAAGGCGGAGGCGAGGAAGCGCGGCGCCAGGATGGCCGTCAGCCAGAACGGGCGGGCCGCGAGCCCCGAGTAGAGGAACGCGGTCACCGTGTGGATGCTGACCGCCCAGGGGATGGAGAGGTAGACCACCGGCTTCACCCAGCGTGGCGGCGGCGTGCCCGCCCGCTCGGCGCGGAAGGTGGCCCGCGAGATGACCACGTTCAGCACCAGGTAGCCGTTCAGGACCATCATGTCCCAGAACATCACCGAGTGGGGCGTGGGGTAGAGGATGACGTTCACCACCCGTCGCGGCTGCCCCATGTCCACGAAGATGAAGAGGAGGCACATCACCACGGCCGCGATGGCCAGGAACTCGCCCAGGATGGCGAGCGGGCCGAAGACCTTGTAGTGGTGGACGTAGTAGGGCAGGACCACCATCACCGCGGACGCGGCCACGCCGACGAGGAACGTGAACTGGGAGATGTAGAGCCCCCAGGGCACGTCGCGAGAGAGCCCGGTGACGCCCAGGCCGGCCTGGAGCTGGTGCAGGTAGTTGACGAGCCCCAGCGCCGCGAGGGCGCCGAGCACCCCCAGGAGCGCGAAGTAGCGGCGGCCGCCGGTGAGCGCTTTCTCGAGCATGTCACCCTCGGAGAACGTAGAAGACGTGCGGAGAGGTCCCGAGCTCGGGCTTGCGCCGGGTCACGTCGGTCGAGCGCAGCAGGGCCGAGACGGGCGAGCCGGGATCGCTGGCGTCGCCGAAGACCAGCGCGCCGCAGCCGATCCCCTCGCAGGCCTCGACGCACAGCGGGCGCTTGCCCACGGCCAGCCGCTCCGTGCAGAAGGTGCACTTCTCGACGACCCCGCGGGTGCGGGTCGGGTAGTCGGCGAGCTCCCCCGGGATGCTGGGGCGCGGGTCCTCGAAGTTGAAGCTGCGCGCGCCGTAGGGGCAGGCGGTGATGCAGTACCGGCAGCCGATGCACCGGTGCTCGTCCATCATCACGATCCCGTCCGCCCGCTTCCAGGTGGCCTGCGTGGGGCACACCCGGACGCACGGAGGGTTGTCGCAGTGGTTGCAGAGCACCATGGTGGGGAGCGCCTTCACCGCGGCCGGCGTGTAGGGCGTGACGCGCTCGGGGAAGACGTCGGCGAGCTGCTCCTTCCAGATCCACTTCACCTCGTGCCGCGGGTCCTTCATGGCCGGCACGTTGTGGCCGCGGTGGCAGGCCTCGGTGCACGCCTTGCAGCCGTCGCGGGTGAGGCACTTGCGCTCGTCCACCACCATGGCCCAGCGCTTGCCGGGCAGCGCGTCCGGCGCCGGCTCGGTGCGGGACGCGCCGCCGAGCGCGCGCGCCACCGGGACGGCGCAGACCCCGGCCGCACCGAGCCCGACCAGCTCGAGGAAGCTGCGTCGCTTCATGACCCGCTCCTCCTCTTCCTCTGGTGGCAGTCCCAGCAGAAGGCCTCGACGCCGACGTAGCCGTGGCAGCGGTCGCAGAACTTGGCCGGGTCGGCGTGGCAGCGCAGGCAGGTGCCGGTGAGGCTCATGGCGTGCTGCCGGCCGTCGCTCGCCACGTAGACGTGCTCGGCGCGCCGCACCACCGCGGTGCGCCACTGGTCCAGCAGCTGCATGTGGCTCGCCCGCATCACCTCGGTGGGCTCGACGCAGCGCGGGCCCTCGACGGCCTTCTCCAGCTCGGGCGGCGCGCCCGGACCGCGGCCCAGGCCGTACCAGACCGGAGCGCCCACCAGGCCCACGAAGACGCCGAGGCCGAGGAAGATCTTGCCCGCGTCATGCATGGGAGGCCTCCCCGGCGCCGGCGCGCATGGGCTCCTTGCGGAAGTCGAGCGCGCGCTCGTTCTCGCCCTTCATCACCAGCGCGTTCGCGACCAGCTCGGTGATGCCCGTCAGCTTCACCCCCGGCGCCCAGAAGTCGCACACCGTCGCGAGCGTGGCCCGGTCGATGGCGCACATCGCCGCGAGCCGGTTCACGCCGTGCCGCTCCTGCACGTGCCGCACGGCGTTGCCGCGCGGGAGGCCGCCGCGGAGGCGCACCTCCATGTTCTCCTCGGTGCCGAGGCCGGCGCCGCCGCCGCAGCAGAAGGTCTGCTCGCGGATGGTGTTCCGCGGCATCTCGAAGAAGTTCCGGCAGACGGCGCGGAGGACCTCGCGCGGCTCCTCCAGCATCCCCAGCCCGCGCGCCGGGTTGCACGAGTCGTGGAAGGTGACGCGGCGGCCGTCGTTCCGGCTCGGATCGAGCTTCAGCTTCCCGTGGTGGACGAGGTCCGCCAGCAGCTCGATGACGTGGATCATCTTCGTGGAGCGGGCGTGCTCGAACCGCGTGCCGGTCACGGGCGAGACGGGCACCTCCAGGAAGTCGGCGGGCCCGTTCATGGTGTCCATGTACTGGTGGATGACGCGCCACATGTGGCCGCACTCGCCGCCCAGGATCCACTTCACGCCCAGGCGCTTGGCCTCGGCGTAGATCTTGGCGTTGAGCCGCTTCATGGTGTCGGCGGAGGTGAACAGGCCGAAGTTGCCGCCCTCCGACGCGTAGGTGCTGAAGGTGTAGTCGAGCCCGATCTCGTGGAAGAGGGCCATGTAGCCCATGCACGTGTAGATGCCGGGGTCGGCGAGGAAGTCGCCGGAGGGCGTGACGAAGAGGACCTCCGCCCCCTTCTTGTTGATGGGCACCTCCACCCGGACGCCGGTGACCTCCTCGATGTCGTCGGCGAAGAACTCGAGGGTGTCCTTGAGGCCGTGCGGCTGGATGCCGAGGTGGTTGCCGGTCCGGTCGCAGGCGGCCACCGGCTGCATGATCCAGTTCACCCCGATGCCGAGCTCGTGCAGCAGCTCGCGCGCCATCATGGTGATCTCGGCGGTGTCGATGCCGTAGGGGCAGAAGACCGAGCAGCGGCGGCACTCGGTGCACTGGTAGAAGTAGAGGAACCACTCCTTGATCACCTCGGGGGTGAGCGGCCGCGCGCCGGCGAGGCGCCCCAGGACCTTCCCGGCCGCGGTGAAGTCGTTCCGGTAGACCGAGCGGAGCAGCTCGGCGCGCAGCACCGGCATGTTCTTCGGGTCGCCGCCGCCCACGTAGAAGTGGCACTTGTCGGCGCAGGCGCCGCAGCGGACGCAGACGTCCATGAAGACGCGGAAGGAGCGGTACTTCTCCAGCCGGTCGCGCATCCCCTTGAAGACGATCTCCTTCCAGTCCGCGGGGAGCTTCCAGTCGGGATCGAGCGGCGCCCAGTCGCGCGGGTACGGGAACCCGAGCGCCTCCAGGTTCTTGGGCTTGGTGGGGTGGATGAAGTTGCCCGGCCGGATGTCCGGCGGCTCGCTCATCCAGTCCTTCTCCGGGAGCCGGTCGTAGTCGACCTGGAGCAGCTCCTCCGGGTGGTAGTACTCCATCTGATCGGGCTTGAGCCTGGGCTCGGCCTTCGGCGCCGGTTGCGCCGCCAGGACCGGCCCCGCGTCGGGCGCGCCGGGCATGCTCATGCCTCCTTCTCGACGGGGATCTTCGCGTCGCGCATGCGCGCGCGGAACTCGTCCTCGTACTCCGCGTACGTGTGGACGGGGACGGGGTGGTTCCAGGGGTTCACGTGCCGGATGGCGCGGCTGTTGGCGGCGAGGTTGCGCGTGGGCGAGAGGAACACCCCGGCCATGTGCATGAGCTTGCTGAACGGGAAGTAGGCGAGGAGCGTGCAGACCAGGAACAGGTGGACGTAGAAGGACGCGCCCGCGCCGGCCGGCGGCCGCGGCGAGAGGTGGAGGAGCCCCATCACCGCCCCCTTCACCGCCGGCACGTCGATCTTGGCCAGGTGGCGCAGCCACGCGCCGGAGAGGCCGATGCCGAGCAGGAGGAAGAGCGCGAAGTAGTCGGCGGGGAGCGAGAGGTAGCGCAGCGGCGGCGAGGCGACGCGGCGCAGGAACAGGAAGGCGAGCGCGCCGACGAGCACGAGCGTCGAGGCGTAGACCTCCGGCAGCCCGATCAGCAGGAACCCGTCGAGGTGGGCGAGGGCGGCGACGAACGCCGGCACCGGCTCGGTGAAGAAGCGCAGGTGGCGCAGCAGGACCACCAGGAACGCGTAGTGGAAGGCGAGCCCCGCGGCCCACAGCCACTTGGTGGAGGGGTACGAGAGGTGGCCGCCGACCAGCCGGGTGCGCGTGTTCCGGAAGAGCGAGCGGAAGGCCAGCACCTCGAGCGCCATCCGGCCCAGCACGCCCCAGGTGCTCGACGGGTTCTCGAGCCGGGCCGGCCGGATCCAGGGGAGCGACCGCTGCTGGCCGCAGGTGGTGGGGATCCGGAAGGGCACGGGGGCGCGCGCCCAGGTGAGCACCTTGGCGACGACGCCGCCCAGGAACAGCGCCGCCGCGGCGTAGGGCACCGCCGCACCGAACAGCCCGGTCCAGCCGAGCACCCCGACGCCGGCGAGGGGGAGGAGGGCGAGCACCACGACGGCGAGGGCGGGGACGAGGATCCGCATTCGTTCACCTCGGGTCGATCACTCCGGGAGCGCGGGGGCCGGGCAGAGGGGCCTGGCCTCGGGCGACCGGGGGGCTCGGGGGGGCTTCGACCCCCCCGACACGCAGGGTCACGAGATCGGTGGACGGCTCGGGGAGGACGCCGTTCCAGCGACGCACGATGGACGCCACGCTGCGGCGCAGCTCCTCCTGGCGGATGCGGTGCATCTGATCGCGGAGCCGGACGTACGCGTCGAAGGCGAGCAGCGCCAGCTGCTCGATGCGCCCGTCGATCTCGGCGAGCGCCGCGCCCTCCCCTGCTCCGGCCGGCTCGACGCCGAGCTCGCCGCGGATGGCGTCGCGCAGCCGGAAGACGAAGGCGACGGCGCGCGACGGGGCGAGCCCCTGGACCGAGCGGATCCGCACGATGGGCTCGAGCGGCTCCGCCGCCCCGGCCAGGTCGCCGCCCGCCAGCACCGCCTCGAGCAGCGCGGGGAGCCCGGTCCGGAGCGCATGCCCCACCGGGTTCGCGAAGGCGTCCTGCTCGCGCCGCCAGCGCGACGCCGTCAGCGCGCCGTACTCGGCGAGGACGGCGTCGAGCCAGCGGTCGCACACCGCCGCGCGCCGCTCGTCGAGGCGCTCCCGGAGCGTCATGGCCCACCGTGCCAGGGCTGCCCGCGCGCTAGACGCAGCCGGTGGGCTTGGGGAGACCCGCGACCTTGCAGGCGCCCTTGGCCGGCCCGGACGGGAAGAGCGCGTAGATCTCGTTGAGCTTCATGTCGCAGTCCTTGCAGACCTTGCGGATCATCGGCGCGGCCCCGAACTTGAGGTAGTAGTCGCGCAGGTAGTTCACGAGCTTCCAGTGCTGCGGCGTGAGCGCCGACACGCCCTCGGTCTCGGCGAGCGCGAGCGCCACCGCGTTGTCCCACTTCTCCGGCTGCTGGATGAAGCCGTCCTCGTCGAGCTCCAGGACGTTTTCATTGACTCTGAGCTGACCCATGGCCTTCTCCTTGCGACGACGTTGAGGGTGCTGCACCGCGGACTTCCGGCTCGAGCGACGGACCGGCGGCGCCCGCCGCCGCCGCCGCCCGCTCGAGCGCCTGGGCGGAGACGTGGCTCGGGCGGTACCCGAGCTCGCGGGCGTAAGCGGCGCACAGCCGCGCCTCGGCCGCGCGGCCGAGCGCGTAGAGCGCCACGCCGAGGTGGTGGTAGGCGGCGCCGTGGCGCGGCTCGAGGTCGATCGCCTTGCCCAGGCACTCGGCCGCGTCCCCGGGCGCGCCGAGCTGCAGGTGCCCCAGCGCCTCGTTGAACGGCGCGATGGCGAGCTTGGGATCCGCGGCGGCGGCCTTGCGGTTCGCCTCGACCGCGGCGGCGAACTCCCAGCGGGAGAACAGGATGCCGCCCAGGTTCACCCAGGCGCCGGCGCAGCCCGGATCCAGCTCGACCGCCGCGCGCAGCTCGCGCTCGGCCTGGCTCGCGAACCCCGCCTCGAGGAGCGCGGTGCCGGTCTTGAGGTGCGCCCGGGCGGTGGCCGCCGCCCTCGCCGGGGCGACGCGCGCGGTGGCCGGGGAAGGACCGCTCATGGATGCGCTCCCGCGAAGGCGGCCGGCCGCGCCGCGGCGCCGCGCGCCCGCCGGCCCAGGGCCGCCTGGACCAGGGACGGCGCCCAGCGCGGCGTCCCCAGGGCGTGCAGGTGCAGGTAGGTCGCCACGGTGTTCCCCGCGATCAGGCCGTCGCGGCCCCTGCCCAGGCCCGAGCCCCGCTCGACGGAGAGCACGGTGTCGTCGCCGAAGGAGCCGGCGATGCGGGAGTGGTGGAACTCGTGGCCGAGCAGGCGGGTCCCCACCGGGAAGAAGGGGTTGGCGCGGTCGACGGTCGCCGCCGCGTAACCGTGGCCCTGCGGGCGATCGGTGTGCTCCACCACCACCGGGAGCGCGCCGACCATCGGGTACGCGTGCCCGCCGCGCACCAGCGCCCGGGCGAGGTACATGAGGCCGCCGCACTCGGCCCAGGCCGGGAGCCCCGCCGCCAGCGCCGCCGCCAGCTGCCGGCGCAGGGACTCGTTGGAGGCGAGCGCCTCGGCGTGCTCCTCCGGGAAGCCCCCGCCCGCGTAGAGGGCGTCGATGGCGGGGAGCTCCCGGTCCGCGAGCGGCGAGATGGGCACCAGCTCCGCGCCCGCGGCCTCGAGGGCCTCGAGGTTCTCGGGGTAGTAGAAGGAGAAGGCGGCGTCGCGCAGGACGCCGACGCGGACCAGCGGCCGGGCGGCGCGGGGCAGCCGGGGTCCGTCCTCCTCCGGGAGGTCCGTCGCCTCGTCGGAGACGGCGCAGATCGACTCGAGGTCCACGTACTTCGCCACGGTCTCGCCGAGCGCTTCCAGCGTCGCCTCGCGCGCCGGGTGCTCCGACGCGCACACCAGCCCGAGGTGCCGGCTGGGGAGCGGCCGGCCCTCGAGCGGCGGGATGGCGCCCAGCACCGGCACGCCCGCCTCGGCGATGAGCGCGCGGCGGATGAGGTTCTCCTGCCGGCCGTTGCCGACGCGGTTCAGGATGACGCCCACCAGCGGCAGGTCCGGATCGAGCACCCGGCAGCCGACCACCAGCGCGGCCACGGTCCGCGTCACCTTGGCCGCGTTCACCACCAGCACCACCGGCGCGCCGAGGAGCTTCGCCAGCCGCGCCGTGGAGTGGGTTCCGCGGGCGTCCACGCCGTCGAGCACGCCGCGCTTCCCCTCGATGACCGCCAGGTCGGCGCCGCCCGCGGCGCGGCGGAGCGAGCCGATCAGGACCGGCGGCGCCATCAGCCAGGTGTCGAGGTTGCGGCCGGGCGCGCCGGCCGCGGCGCCGAGCCAGGCCGCGTCGATGAAGTCGGGCCCGTTCTTGAAGGGGGCGACCCGGCGCCCGCGGTCCGTCAGGGCGCGGATCACGCCCATCGCCACCAGGCTCTTGCCGGTGTCGCCGGCGAGCCCGGCGACGACGACCCTGGGGATGGCGGGGCGGGGCGCGTCCATCGCTACACCATGTCGAGGAAGCCGCACGGGCATTCGTCCGCGCACTTCTTGCAGCCGTCGCAGGTGTCGAGCTTGATGCGGTAGTAGCTCCCCGGGCCGGGCTCGGCGACCTTGGTGAAGCACGACGGCGTGCAGAACATCCAGCAGCGCTCGCAGCCGAAGCACATGCCGCACGACATGCAGCGGGCGGACTCCTCGAGCACCTGCTCCCGGGTGATGCCCTTGTCGATCTCGGCGTGCGGCTGGGCCAGCCGCGCGGCCGGCTCGAGCTGCCCCCGCTGGGCGCGAGGCTTCGCCTCGTAGAAGTCGATCTTGAGCCGCGCGGGGGGGACGTCCGGCCCGCGCGCCGGCTCGGCGGGCTCGACGCCGCGCAGCGCGGCGTCGATGCTCTCCGCCGCGGTCCGCCCCTGCCCGACCGCGACCGTGGCGAGCGAGAGGTTGGTGTTGTCGCCGCCGGTCCAGACCTTCGAGACCGACGTCCGGCCCCAGCCGTCCGCCTCGAGCCAGCGCACGCCCGCGAGCGGGCCGCCCAGGCCGGCGAAGTCGGGCTCCTGGCTCACCGCGGTGATGACCGTGTCGCACGGGTGGTCGACGAGCTCGCCGGTGGGGACGGGGGCGCGCCGCCCGGAGGCGTCGGGCTCGCCCAGCTGCATGCGCTCCACCACCAGCTTGGTCACCTTCCCCGAGCCGTCGCGGACGATGCGGGCGGGCGCGGACAGGAACTCGATCCGCACGCCCTCCTCGGCCGCGCCGGTCACCTCTTCCTCGATGGCGGGCATCTCCGCGCGGGTGCGGCGGTAGAAGAGCGTCACCTCCGCGCCCAGCTTGTGGGCCACGTCGGCGGCGTCCGTGGGGAGCCGCCGGCTCACCCGCGCGGCGTCGACGGCGGTGTCGCCGCCGCCGATGACCGCCACCCGCTGGCCGACGGCGGGCGGCGCCCCCATCGCCGCCTGGCGCAGGAAGCCCGTCCCGGTGTGGACGCCGGGGCCGTCCTCGCCCTCGACCTTGAGCCTCTTCCCCTGGTGCGCACCGATGGCCACGAAGACGGCGGCGTGGTCCCTCTGCAGCGCCTCGAAGCCGACCTCCTTGCCCACCGTCACGCCGCAGCGGAACTCGACCCCGAGGGCGCCGATGCGGGCGATCTCGCCGGCGAGCACCTCGCGCGGCAGGCGGTAGTCCGGGATGCCGTAGCGCAGCATGCCGCCGGGCTCCGGCAGGCTCTCGAAGACGGTCACGCGGTAGCCGCGCCGCGCCAGGTGGTAGGCGCAGGACAGGCCGGCCGGCCCGGCCCCCACCACCGCGATCTTCTCGGCGCGGCTGCCCGCCGGCGCCAGGGTGGGGAGCGGGAGCTTCCGCTCCAGCGCCCAGTCGCCCAGGAACCGCTCCACCGAGTTGATGCCGACCGCGGCGTCCTTCGCCTTGCGGTTGCACTCGCCCTCGCAGGGGTGCGGGCAGACGCGCCCGAGCACGGCGGGCAGCGGGTTCACGGCCGCGAGCTGCTGGAACGCGGCGTCGAGCGCGGCGTCCAGCGTCTTCCCGACCTTGGTGTGCTGCGAGATGGTGTTGAGCCAGGAGCGGACGTCGTTGCCCGCGGGGCACTCCGCCATGCAGGGCGCGCGCTTCTGGACCTGCTGGGGCCGCATCGCGGAGACCGCGCCGCCCCCGCCGCCCCGGCTGGCGGTCTTGAGCGGCTTCGGCTTCTCCGTCTTCTTGAGGAGGGCCATGATCGGAGCGCTCCCGCGGGCAACAGCTCGCGCTAGGGGTTGCCGGTGTAGCTGGGGTTGAGGACGACGTAGCTGCCGCCCACGTACGAGTAGGTCGTCTTCTCGCTCTCCATCAGGAGGCGGATGGCGTCCTTGCAGAGCTGCTTGTCGCACTCGTCGCCGAACTTCTCGTGCATCGCCTTGCCGAGATCGGTGGCCTTGAGGTTCTTCTTGCCGGCGTACTCCTTGAGCATGGCGTACATCGCGTCGGCGACGGCTTCCGCGGTCGGGGCGGCCATGGTCAGCCCTCCGGCGTCTGCCGGACGTGCGCCGAGCGGCGGAAGCTCTCGCCGGCGTGCCGGAAGTCGTCGATGTGGTACTTCGTGAACGGGATCCCGGTGAGCTTGAAGAACTTCGGCCAGCCGATCCGCTCGATCCACTCGCCCATCCGCTCGAAGGGCCGGCCGTTCCGGGCGTAGACGTCCACCAGGTTCTTCACCGCGTCCACCACCTCGGGCCAGCGCGGCGGGTTGTTGGGGAGGTAGGGGATGGCGAGCTTCGAGAACATCGGCTCGTGGCGCGCGTTGGACACCTTGCCGCCCACCCAGATCGAGATGCCGTCGTTCTCGGGGTCGGCCATGGTCATGGAGGGACAGACCGTGAAGCAGTTGCCGCAGAACATGCACTGCTCCTCGATGACCTGGATCGACTGCTTCCCGTCCACCGTGGCCGGCCGGATCGCGCCGGTGGGGCAGGCCGCCACCGTGCTCGGGATCTCGCAGGTCTTGGCCAGCCGCTCGTGGTTGATCTTGGGCGGCTTGCGGTGGACGGCCAGCACCGCGATGTCGGAGCAGTGCACCGCGCCGCACATGTTGAGGCAGCAGGCGAACGCGACCCGCACCTTGGCCGGCAGGTCCATCCGCTCGAAGTGCGGGAAGAGCGCGTCCATGAGCGACTTCACCACGCCCGAGGCGTCGGAGGCCGCGGAGTGGCAGTGCACCCAGCCCTGCGTGTGCACGATGTTGGTGATCCCGGGGCCCGTCCCGCCCACCGGGTACCCCTCCTTGCGCAGGCGCGCGACCAGCGGATCGACCCGGCCCTCGTCGGCGAGGAGGAACTCCACGTTGTTGCGGCTGGTGAAGCGCAGGTAGCCGCCGCAGAACTCGTCGGCGATCGCCGCGAAGAGCCGCAGCGTCTCGATGCTCATCAGGCGCGGGGTGGCGGCGCGCACCGTGTACAGCCGCGCGCCCGACTCGGCCACGTGCACCAGCACGCCCGGCCGCGGGTTCTCGTGGTACTTCCACTTGCCGTAATTCTCCTTGATGATCGGCGGCAGGAACTTCTCGTAGTTCGGCGGGCCGATGTCGGTCTTGCGCTTGGTCGGTTCGGCAGCCATGGACTCGTCCTCCGGCCCTAGTTCAGGTCGTAGTAGATGTACGGGTTGGTTCGCGGCTGCGTGACCATCTCCGGCGCGGGATCGAGCCCGATCTGCTCGAGGAAGTTCCCGAGCCCGATGCGCTGGATGAACTCGCCGATCCGCTCGCGGTTCTTGCCGTGCTCGGACCAGAGCTCCCACATGGCGTTGAGGAGCTCCTTGATGTCGTCGTAGGGCGCCTCCATCTTGACGAAGGGGACCAGCACCGAGGCGAGCAGCGCCCCCTCGACGATGGGCGCCTTGGCGCCCACCAGGACGGTCGCGCCGCGGTCCTTGCCGGGGGAGAGCGCCTTGGGCATGGCGTTGATGCAGTGCATGCACTTCACGCAGTTCTCGTCGTCGATGGCGAGCGCCTGCGCCTTGGCGTCCCAGGAGATGCACTGGGTCGGGCAGCGGCCGGCCACGTCGCGCTGGATGTCGAGCTTGCCGTCCTGCGCGTAGGCGCGGACCGCCGCCGGGTCGATCTGGATCGCGTCGCGCCAGGTGCCGATCAGCGCCAGGTCGGAGCGGGCCACCGAGGCGACGCAGTCGTTCGGACAGCCGGCCGCCTTGATCTTGAACTTGTAGGGGAAGGCGGGCCGGTGGAGCTCGTCCTGGAACGCCTGGGTGATGTCGTAGGTGAAGTTCATCGTGTCGTAGCAGGCCCACTCGCAACGGGCCGGGCCGGCGCAGCAGCTCGGCGTGCGCATGTCGGACCCCGAGCCGCCCAGGTCGAACCCGGCCTGCGTCAGCTCCGAGAAGATGGGCTCGAGCTCGGCGGTCTTGGCGCCGAGGAAGACGATGTCGCCCGTCGACCCGTGCATGTTGGTGAGGCCGGAGCCGTGACGCCCCCAGATGTCGCAGAGCGTGCGCAGCGCGTCCGACGTGTAGAACCAGCCGGACGGCTGGTTCACGCGCACGGTGTGGAACTCGGAGACCTCGGGGAACTCCTGCGGCAGGTCGTTGTAGCGCCCGATGACGCCGCCGCCGTACCCCTTCACGCCCACCAGGCCGCCGTGCTTCCAGTGCCCGATCTTCTCCTGGTACGAGCGCTCGAGCTGCCCGAGGAGGTCCTGCACCATCGGGCTCTTGGCGCTCTTCTTGATCTCCCTGACGAAGCTGGGCCACGGGCCAGTCTCGAGCTCGTCGAGCAGCGGCGTCTTTCGTTCGGTCATGTGACTCCTCGGGCGGCGTCTCGCAATCGTTCGAGTGTCTGATTCGCGCGTTTGCGGGAATGTCGTCAATTCACAGAAGTTCGAACGATCCGATAAAGCGCATTGATGCCGCGGACGCCGCGCCGGCCGGGCGTTTCGACGCCGAGCAGCGCCGGCGGGCGCTCCGGAGGGGGCTCTGCGGGCGCCCCGGGGTTTTGCTAGACTCCCTGCCCAACCCCCTCGGCCGGCCCCGGGAGCACCCCGTGGAGCTCAACCAACTCGAGTGCTTCATCGCCGTCCTGGAAGAGGGCGGCTTCAAGCGGGCCTCGTCGCGGCTGGGGATCACGCAGCCGGCGCTCTCCTACCAGATCAAGCGGCTGGAGGAGGAGCTGGGGGTCCAGGTCTTCCACCGCGGGCCGGGGGGCATCAGCCCCACCGAGGCGGGCCGGGTGCTCCTCGACCACGCCCACCAGGTGATCGCGACGGTGCGCGAGGCGCACCAGGCCGTGCGCGAGCTCTCCGACGGCGTCACCGGGGAGATCCGGATCGGCACCATGAAGTGCGCCGGCACCTACTTCCTCCCGCAGGTGCTCTGGGACATCCGCGCCAAGCACCCGTCGGTCCGGCCCGAGATCGTCTACCGCACCGCCGACGAGCTCCTCGACTCGCTGCTCTCGAAGCACCTCGACGTCGTGGTGGTGGCCGATCCCCCGCCCGACGACCGCCTCGACTACCAGATGCTGTTCCGCGAGGCGATCTCGATCGTCTCGCCCCCCGGGCACCCGTTCTACTCCCGCAAGCGCCTGGACCTGGTGGACCTGAAGGACGTGTCCTTCGTGACGCTCTCGCCCCAGACGACGACCGGTGGCCTGATCCGCGACTTCCTGGTCGAGCTGGGCGTCAACCCGACGGCGGCGGTCACCACCGACAACGTGGAGACCGTGAAGCGGATGGTCGAGGCGGGGATGGGGGTCGCGTTCCTGCCGGACATGGTCACCAGCTCCGAGGTGGCGGAGCGGCGCCTGGGACGAAGCGTGGTGGTGCCGCCCCTGGTGATGGAGGTCTCCATCGTGACGTGGCGCGACTCGCGCCGATCGCGTGCCGTGGACGCGTTCATCGAGGAGCTCCGCCGGATGGGGCGCCAGTGGCGCGCGGCGAGCGCCGCCGAACCGGCCTGAGGACCCGCGCGGTTCACGGACCGCTGCGCCCGGCCGGGCCCCTCCCCCCAGGGGTGGTCATTGTGCCGCAGGCGATCCTCGATTAAAATTTTCGTTCTGATCCATTTCGACCGTTTGCGCTGAAGAGGAAGGCGAACATGCGCGCTTCTCCCGGCAGCGCCACCAATCTGCGGACGCCCCGGCCCGTCCCGGCCGAGCGGAGCGCCGAGCGGCTGGGCCCGACCACGCTCTACCGGCTGCACTGCTTCGAGGTGGTGGTGGAGGAGGCGGGCTTCAAGCGCGCCACGGCGCGGCTCCACATCACCCAGCCCGCCCTCTCCTACCAGATGAAGCACCTCGAGGAGGAGCTGGGCGCGCGCCTCTTCGACCGGCGGCCGGGCGGCGTGAGCCTCACCGAGGCGGGGAGGCTGCTCTACCCGCACGTGCAGCGCGTGAGCGCCGCCGTCCGCCAGGCGGAGATCGCCATCAAGGATCTCCCCGCCACCGGCGAGGTCCGCATCGGCACGGTCAACAGCATCGGCACCTACTTCCTGCCGCAGGTGCTCTGGACCGTTCACGAACGGTACGTGTCCACGCGCCCCACCCTCTGCCGCGCACGCTCCGACGAGTCGATCGAGGCGCTGCTCGCGAACCAGGTGGACCTGGCCATCCTGGCGGATCCGCGGGTGGACAAGCGGCTCCGCTACGAGACGCTGTTCGAGGAGCGCGTGTCGCTGGTGTGCGGGAAGGAGCACCCGCTCTTCGGCGCCGGGCGCGTCCGCCCCGCGCAGCTCGAGGGCGTTCCCTTCGTGACGCTCTCCCCCAAGACCCCGACCGGCGCGCTGATCCGCAGGCACCTGGGGCGGCTGGGCGTGTCGATCGAGCCGGTGGTCTCCACCGAGGACGTCGAGACGGTGCGCCGGATGGTGGAGATGGGGATGGGCGCCGCCTTCCTGCCGGACATGGTGACCGAGCGCGCCGTGGCGTCGGCCGCCAACCCCGGCGGGCGCCTGGCCCGCATCCCCATCGAGCCGCACCTCACGCGGCGCATCGTGCTGGTCACCTGGAACGAGATCCCGCCGTCGCGCGCCGTGGCGGCCTTCGTGGACGAGGTGCGCCGCCTGAGCAGCACCTGGCCGGGCGCCCGCCCGAAATAGCGCCGGTTGACGGCGTCTTCCGCCATCAACCGCCTTTATCACCACAATTGAAACTATCCGGTTTGACGGCTGCGCGGCCGAGGTGCGACCGTGGCGCCCGACGAACCACCGCTGCTGTTTGCGCACGCGCGACATGGATTGCGACGGCCACGCCGGCCCCTGGAGGAATCGATGCCCAGCTTCGTGAACCCGGAGAAGTGCGACGGGTGCAAGGCGCTCGACAAGACCGCCTGCCAGTACATCTGCCCGAACGACCTGATGGTGCTCGATCGAGAGACCATGAAGGCCACCAACCGAGAACCGGAGATGTGCTGGGAGTGCTACAACTGCGTGAAGATCTGCCCGCAGCAGGCGATCGACGTGCGCGGCTACGCGGACTTCGTCCCCATGGGCGGCTCGGTGGTCCCCATGCGGTCGACCGACGCCATCATGTGGACGGTCAAGTTCCGCAACGGGACGGTGAAGCGCTTCAAGTTCCCGATCCGCACCACGCCCGAGGGGAAGGCCGATCCGACCGGCGGCTTCGTCCCGGGCGACTCCGAGCTCGACAGCCCCACCCTGTTCACCGAGCCGATGTCGCTCGGGCTCCCCAAGGTCTGGACCCGGAACTAGGAGCGCGCCATGACGAATTTCGAGACCGTCACCGTCGACACCGACCTCCTCATCCTCGGGGGCGGCATGGCCGCCTGCGGCGCCGCGATCGAGGCGTCGCACTGGGCGAAGAAGAGCGGGATCAAGATCACGCTGGTGGACAAGGCCGCCATGGACCGCTCCGGCGCCGTGGCCATGGGCCTCTCCGCCATCAACCAGTACGTGGGCCTGAAGGACGGCCAGAACACCGTCAACGACTACGTCAATTACGTGCGAAACGACCTGATGGGCATCGCCCGCGACGACCTGGTCGCCAACATCGCCCGCCACGTCGACGGCACCGTGCACCTCTTCGAGAAGTGGGGCCTGCCCATCTGGAAGGACGAGAAGGGCGGCTACGTCCACGAGGGGCGCTGGCAGCTCATGATCAGCGGCGAGAGCTACAAGGCCATCGTCGCCGAGGCGGCCAAGAACGCGCTGGGGAAGGAGAACATCTACGAGCGCGTCTTCATCGTCGGGCCCATCATGGACGGCGAACGCTGCGCCGGCGCCATCGGCTTCTCGGTCCGCGAGAGCAAGTTCTACGTCTTCCGCGCCAAGGCCACCCTCGTCACCCTCGGTGGAGCGGTCCACGTGTTCAAGCCCCGCTCCATGGGCGAGGGCCTCGGCCGCGCCTGGTACCCGCCCTGGAACGCGGGCAGCTCCACCTACTTCACGCTCAAGGCGGGCGCCGAGCTGACCTCGCAGGAGGTGCGGTTCGTGCCGGTGCGCTTCAAGGACGCCTACGGGCCGGTGGGCGCGTGGTTCCTGCTCTTCAAGAGCCGCGCCACCAACGCCTTCGGCGGCGAGTACATGGTCGAGCGCAAGCCCGAGCTGGAGAAGTGGGGGGCGTACGGGAAGGTGAAGCCCATCCCGGCCAACCTGCGCAACTACCTCGGCATGCTGGACGAGAACGAGGGCAAGGGGCCGCTCTTCATGCGCACCGAGGAGGCGATCGCGAAGATCGCGTCCACCGCGGGCGACGAGAAGGCCGCCAAGAAGAAGCTCAAGGAGCTCGAGTCGGAGGCCTGGGAGGACTTCCTCGACATGACGATCTCGCAGGCGCTCCTCTGGGCCTCCACCAACACCGCCCCCGAGGAGAAGAGCAGCGAGATCGGCCCCACCGAGCCGTACTTCATCGGCTCGCACTCCGGCGGCTCCGGCGCCTGGGTGAGCGGCCCGCAGGACCTCGCGCCGCCCGAGTACTTCTGGGGCTACGAGAACATGTCCACGGTGAAGGGCCTGTTCATGGCCGGCGACGCCTCGGGCGCCAACCCCCACAAGTTCTCCTCCGGCTCGTGCACCGAGGGGCGCCTCGCGGGGAAGAGCGCCATCCGCTACCTCACCAAGGAGAAGCCGGCGGCGCCGCGCATCGAGGCGGCGGACGTCGAGAAGGCGAAGCAGATGGTCTTCCAGCCCCTCAAGCTCTACGAGGAGAACAAGGGCAAGACCACCGACCCGAACATCAACCCGTACTACATCACGCCCAAGATGTTCATGTTCCGCCTCCAGAAGATGATGGACGAGTACGCGGGCGGCGTCTCGATGCGCTTCACCACCACCGAGCCGCTCCTCAAGCGCGGGCTCGAGCTGCTCGCCCTCCTCAAGGAGGACGCGGCCAAGCTCGGCGCCAAGGACCCGCACGAGCTGATGCGCGCCTGGGAGAACCAGCACCGTATGTACCAGGCCGAGGCGCACGTCCGCTCCATCCTGTTCCGCCAGGAGACGCGCTGGCCCGGGTACTACTTCCGCGCCGACAAGCCGTCGCTCGACGAGCAGAACTGGAAGGTCTTCGTCAACTGCCGGATGGACCCGCGGACCGAGCAGTGGGAGATGAAGAAGATCCCGGTGAAGACGACGTTCGCATGAGGCAGCCCCGCGCGGCGCGGCGGCCTCCGCCGCCGCGCCCGCGGATCCTCCCTCCCTCGCTCCCGGTGTCGCCATGCGCGAAGCGGCCTCGCCGTCCTGCCTCCACTGCGGAACCCCGCTGGTCCGCCTCGAGCTGCCCGAGGCCGGGTTCGACCATCCGTACGACCTGGTCTGCTTCGAGGACGCCTGCCCGTACTACGTCCGCGGCTGGACGTGGATGGAGGAGCGGTTCGGGGTGAAGTCGTCCTACCGCTACCGCGTCGACCCGCGGAGCGGCTTCGCCTCGCCCCTCGCCGTCTGGTCTCGAAACGCCCTGCGCAGCTCGATCCTGCTCGAGGAGGCGCCCGAGGGCGCCGGCCCGAAGGAGTGTCCGTGAGCCACCCCCGCCCTTCCCCCCGGCCCCCCGCCGCGGCGCCGGCGCTCCCCGAGGCGCTCCGCGACCGGCCGCGCCTGGAGGCGTCGTCCTCCTTCTGCTTCGACTGCCGCCCCGAGCTCGCCTGCTTCACGCGGTGCTGCTCGGACGTGAACATCGTCCTCACCCCCGCCGACGTGCTGGGCCTGGCGCGGCGGTCCGGCCTCACCACCCGCCAGTTCCTCGACCGCCACACGCTCATGCCCATCACCAAGGAGCTGCACCTGCCGGTGGTGATGCTGCGGATGGGACCGGCGCCGGAGAAGCGCTGCCCCTTCGTCACGGCGGAGGGCTGCTCGGTCTACCAGGACCGGCCCTGGGCCTGCCGCATGTACCCGGTGGGCATGGGCCTCCCGCCGGCCCGCGCCGGCCAGGAGCCCGAGCCGGCCTACTTCCTCTTCCAGGACGACTTCTGCCACGGCGGCCGCGAGCCCCGGCGCTGGACGGTGGGGGCCTGGGAGCGCGACCAGGGGCTCGGCGAGCGCGAGGAGCTGGAGCGGGGCTTCCGCGAGCTGGTGGGGCACCCCTGGTTCATCGGCGGCCGCCAGCTCGACGCCCGGCGGATCGAGATGTTCTTCATGGCCGCCTACGACCTCGACACGTTCCGCCAGTTCCTCTTCGCCAGCAGCTTCCTGAGACGCTTCGACCTCGACGACGCGGCAGTGGACGCGCTGCGCCGGGACGATCGCGCGCTGCTGCGCTTCGCCTTCCGGTGGCTGCGCTTCGCGCTCTTCGGCGAGCCCACGGTGCGCCGCCGCATGCACGACCAGGCGGGAGCGCCCGCATGACCACGGCCGGCACGCCGCCGCTCCTGGTCATCGGCGCCGGGATCTCCGGGATCACCACCGCGCTCGAGGCCGCCGAGGGCGGGCAGGAGGTGGTGCTGGTGGAGCGCGACCCGGCGGTGGGCGGCCGCGTCCTGCGCAACCACCAGTACTTCCCCAAGCTCTGTCCGCCGGCCTGCGGCATGGAGATCAACACGCGGCGGCTGGAGCGGTCGCCGCGGGTGCGGGTGCTGATGCGCTCGGAGGTGTCCGCGGCCGAGCGGAGCGGCGCCGGCTGGAGCGTCACGGTGCGCCGGAGCGCCGAGCACGTCACCGGCGCCTGCACGGCGTGCGGCGACTGCAGCGCCGCGTGCCCGCAGTCGGTCCCCGACCCGTTCAACCTGGGGCTCTGCCAGGTGAAGGCGATCCGCATCCCGCACGTGGACGCCTGGCCGCGGCGCTACGTCATGGACCGCGAGGCGTGCCCCGCCGGCTGCCGCGCCTGCGCCGACGCCTGCAAGGTGCCGGGGGCGATCGACCTGGCGGCGAAGCCGCACCAGGAGCGGTTCGAGGTGAGCGCCGTGGTGGTGGCCACCGGGTGGTCGCCCTACCCGCTCGAGAAGCTGCCCGAGCTGGGGGGAGGCGTGCTCCAGGACGTGGTCGCGAACGTCCAGCTGGAGCGGCTGGCGGCGCCCGCGGGCCCGACCGGCGGGAAGATCCTGCGGCCCTCCGACGGCAAGGCCCCGCGGCGCGTGGCGTTCGTGCAGTGCGCGGGATCGCGGGACGTGAACCACCTGCCCTATTGCTCCGCGGTGTGCTGCCTCGCCTCGCTGAAGCAGGCCCTCTACGTGAAGGGGCAGCTCCCGGAGGCGGAGGTCACCGTCTACTACATCGACCGGCGCACGCCCGGGCGGAACGAGGCGATGGTGCCGCGGGCCGAGGCAGCCGGGGTGAAGTTCGTGAAGGGAAAGGTCGCGAAGGTCGCCGCCGGGCCGGGCGGCGCCCTGGTCCTCCGGGTCGAGGACGTGGACGCGAACCGCGTCGTCGAGGCCGAGGCGGACCTGGTCGTGCTCGCGACGGGCATGGTGCCCGCGGGACGCGGGGCGCTGCCGCTGCCGGCGGCGGTGGACCCGGACGGCTTCGCGCTCGACGACCGCGCGGCGAAGGTGTTCGCCGCCGGCGTGGCGCGCCGGCCCGAGGACGTCGCGGCGTCGGTCCGGGACGCGACCGGAGCGGCGGCGCGGGCCATGGTGGCCGGGAGGGCCGTCTGATGGAACGCGTCGGCGTCTTCCTGTGCACGGGCTGTGAGATCGGCGCGAGCGTCGAGACGGCGGGCTTCGAGGCGCTCGCCCGGGGCGGCGGCGCGGTGCACTTCGCGGCGCACCCCTGCCTCTGCGGCCCCGAGGGCGTCGCCTCGATCCGGTCCGCGGTCGGCGCCGGGACGGTGGACGGCGTGGTGATCGCCGCCTGCTCGCCGCGCCACAAGCGGCAGGAGTTCACGCTCGATCCCGAGGCAGCGCAGGTGGAGCGGGTCGCGCTCCGGGAGCAGGTCGCCTGGACGCACCCGGCGCGGCACGAGGACACGCAGGCGCTGGCCGAGGACCTGCTGCGGATGAGCCTGGTCCGCGCCCGCAAGATGGTGCCGGTGAAGCGGACCAAGGAGGACGTCGAGCAGACCGTGCTGGTGGTCGGCGGCGGCCTGGCCGGGCTCGAGGCCGCGCGGGCCGCGGCGGGCCTGGGCCACCCCGTCGTGGTCATCGAGAAGTCGGCGGCGCTCGGCGGGCACCAGGCGCGCCTGCGCGAGGTGGTGCCGGAGAACCCTCCCTACGACCGGCTGCAGGCGAACCCCCTCCCGGAGCTGGTGCGGGCGGTCCAGGCCGACCCGCGCATCCGCGTGCTGCTGGGGACGCGGCTCCTTCGCACCGGCGGCCAGCCGGGCGAGTTCGTCGCAGAGGTGGAGGGCCCCGGCGGCAAGCAGCAGCTGCGGGCGGGCGCGATCGTCCAGGCGACCGGCGCGCGGCCGTACGACGCGAGCCGCCTCGGCCACCTCGGGTACGGCGCCTCGCCGGACGTGGTGACCTCCGCGCAGCTCGACGCGATGATGGCCGGCGGTGCCCTGGCCAGGCCCAGCGACGGGCGGGCGCCCGGGCGGGTGGTCTTCGTGCAGTGCGCCGGCTCCCGCGACGCGGCGCACCTCGCCTACTGCTCGAGCGAGTGCTGCGCCGCCTCGCTGCGCCAGGTGATGGCGATCCACCGGAGCTGGCCGGAGGTCGAGTGCGCCGTCCTCTACCGCGACCTCCGCACCCCCGGGCAGCTCGAGCACTTCTACCGGGCCGTCCAGGAGCAGAGCGGCGTGATGCTGGCCCGCGGGACGGTGCGGGGCGTGGCGGCCTCGGGCGCGGGGTTGAAGGTGCACCTGACCGACAGCCTGCTCGGCGAGGACGTGGAGATCGACGCCGACCTGGTCGTGCTGGCCACCGGGATGGTGCCGGTCTCGGCGGACGGCGAGGCGATCCGGCAGCTCCGCGACGCGCGCGCGCGCGTGGAGCGGAACGAGTCGGAGACGCAGCGCAAGGCCGCCGAGGAGGTGGTCGCCGCGCTGGCCCGGCACGAGGGCACCGAGATCCTGAACCTCACCTACCGCCAGGGCCCCGACCTGCCGGTGCTGGCCGCGGGGTTCCCGGATTCGCACTTCATCTGCTTCCCCTACGAGACCCGGCGCACCGGCATCTACGCCGCCGGCGCGGTGCGCGCCCCCATGGACCCGGCGCAGGCCGCCGAGGACGGGTGGGGCGCCGCCATGAAGGCGACGCAGCTCCTCGCCGCGCTGGCGCGCGGCGAGACGGTCCACCCGCGCACCGCCGACCTCGGCCGGGCCGACTTCTTCCTGCAGCGCTGCACGCAGTGCAAGCGCTGCACCGAGGAGTGCCCGTTCGGCTCCATCGACGAGGACGCCAAGGGGACGCCGCAGTACAACCCGAGCCGCTGCCGCCGCTGCGGCGTCTGCATGGGCGCCTGCCCGGAGCGGATCATCTCCTACCCCGACTACTCGGTGGACGCGGTCGCCGGCATGATCAAGGCGATCGAGGTCCCCGACGAGAGCGAGGAGAAGCCGCGCATCCTGGCGCTCCTCTGCGAGAACGACGCGTACCCGGCGCTGGACGACGCGGCCATGAAGCGCGCCGGCTGGAACCCGTGGGTGCGCGTCATCCCGGTGCGCTGCCTGGGCTCGGTCAACACGGTCTGGATCGCGGAGTCGCTCTCGCGCGGCATCGACGGGGTGATCCTGATCGGCTGCAAGCGCGGCGAGGACTACCAGTGTCACTTCGTCAAGGGGTCCGAGCTGGCGCACAAGCGGCTCGAGAACGTCCAGGAGACGCTCACGCGCCTCTCGCTCGAGGCCGAGCGCGTGCAGGTGGTGGAGCTGGCGCGCAACGAGCTGGACCGGATCCCGGCGCTGTTCGACGAGTTCGCCGAGAAGCTCGAGGAGCTCGGCGCGAACCCCCTGAAGGGGTTCTAGGAGGCAGCGGATGGCGTCGGCGATCGCGATCTCACCGGGCCGCGCGTTCCGCGACGAGATCGCCCGCCGCGGCGGCGCCCCCGCCGCCCGGTGCTTCCAGTGCGCCACCTGCTCCAGCGTGTGCGATCTCGCCACGCCGGAGCGGGCCTTCCCGCGGCGGCAGGTGCTCTGGGCCCAGTGGGGCCTCGCCGACCGGCTCGCGGCCGATCCGGCCATCTGGCTCTGCCACCAGTGCAACGACTGCAGCGTGCGCTGCCCGAGGGACGCCCGGCCCGGCGACGTGATGCAGGCCATCCGCGCCGCCGTGATCGAGCACCTGGGCGCCCCGCGGTTCCTGGCCCGGCTGGTGGGCCGCGCCGGCACCACCTGGCCCCTCCTCTTCGGCGCGCCCATCCTCTTCTGGGCGCTGCTGGTGTGGGCCGTCACCGGCTTCACCGTGCCGAGGACGCCGCTCGTCTACCACGACGTGGTGCCCGACTGGCTCGTCGACGCCGTGTTCGTTCCCGCCGCTGCCTTCGCCGCCACGGCGGCGGCGGTCGGCGCGCGGCGGTGCTGGTCCGCCTGGGGGGCGGGCGCGACCGGCCCCGGCCCCGTGCGCGCCCTCGCCGCCGTGGCGGTGGACGTCCTCGCCCACCGCCGCTTCGCGCGCTGCGGCGCCGCGCACCCGCGGCGCAGCGGTCACCTCCTCCTGATGTGGGGCTTCCTCGGAGCGGCCCTCACCACCACCTGCGTCGCCGTCGCCGACTACGTCTTCGGCATGGAGCTGCCCCTCGGGCAGCTCCACCCGGTGAAGCTGCTCGGCAACGCCTCCGCCGTCCTCCTCACGGTCGGCGTCGTGTGGCTCGCCGTGAACCGCCTGGCGAGGGCCGAGGCGAGCGGCGCCTCGAGCGCGTTCGACCACTTCTTCCTGGCGCTGGTGGTGGTCCTGGTCTTCTCCGGCGTCGCGGCGGAGGTGGGCCGCTACCTGCTCCCGGCGGCGGGCGCCATCGCCGTCTACCTCGTGCACCTCGGCGCCATCCTCACGCTGTTCCTCACCTTCCCGTTCTCCAAGTTCGCCCACGCGCTGTACCGCACGCTCGCCCTGGCGCACGAGCGCCTGGCCGCGGAAAGGAGCTCGCCGTGATCAAGCCCCATGGTTCGGACCACCTCCACCCGCTGTTCGTGATGGACGCGAAGGAGCGCGCGGCGCTGGCGCGGGAAGCGGAGGCGCTCCCCTCCCTGGTGGTCTCCTCGGCGGCGGCGGCGAACGCCGTGATGATGGGCGCCGGGTACTTCAACCCGCTCACCGGGTACATGGGGCTCGCCGACGCGATCCGGGTGGCCGACGAGATGCGCACGGCCTCGGGCCTGTTCTGGCCGGTGCCCATCCTCAACGTGGTGAAGGACGCGGACGCCGTCCGCGGCAAGAAGCGGCTGGCGCTGCGCGACCCGAACGTGGAGGGCAACCCGGTCCTCGCCGTCATGGACGTGGCCGCGGTCGAGCAGGCCTCGCCCGAGCAGATGCAGCACCTCACCGAGCGGATCTTCCGGACCGCCGACCCCAAGCACCCCGGCGTCGCCGCCTTCAACTCGGTGGGCAGCACCTTCCTCTCCGGCGCCATCCGGGTCCTGAACTTCTCCTACTTCGAGAAGGACTTCCCCGAGACCTTCCGCACCGCCTACCAGCTGCGCGCGCAGATGGAGGCGCTCGGCTGGAGGAAGGTGGTCGCCTTCCAGACCCGCAACCCCATGCACCGGGCGCACGAGGAGCTCTGCCGCATGGCGCACCGCGATCTGAGGGCGGACGGCATCCTCATCCACATGCTGCTCGGCAAGCTCAAGCCCGGCGACATCCCGGCCAACGTGCGCGACGCGGCCATCCGCAAGATGGTGGACGTCTACTTCCCGAAGGACACGGTGATCATCAGCGGCTACGGGTTCGACATGCTCTACGCCGGACCGCGCGAGGCGGTGCTGCACGCCATCTTCCGGCAGAACACCGGCTGCACGCACCTCATCGTCGGCCGCGACCACGCCGGCGTGGGCAGCTACTACGGGCCGTTCGACGCCCAGACCATCTTCGACCAGGAGGTCCCCAAGGGCGCGCTGCTCATCGAGACCTACCGCGCCGACAACACCGCCTGGAGCAAGAAGCTGAACCGGGTGGTGATGATGCGGGACGCTCCCGACCACCAGCCCGACGACTTCATCAACCTCTCCGGCACCAAGGTCCGCGAGATGCTGTCGAAGGGGATGGAGCTGCCGGTCGAGTTCAGCCGCCCCGAGGTCGCCCACATCCTCATGAAGTACTACCAGGCGAGCGAGATGGGCGCGAAGGCCTGACGGCCTTAGGCGAGGGCTCGCATGCTCCGTTCAGCTTCGGCGATGGCGTTGACCCCCGACCTCGACGACGACCGCCTCCTCTGCTTCCGGACGGCGGATCCCATCCTCGCCTCCGACGAGCGGCTGCGCATCGTCCTCTGGAACCCGGGGGCCGAGGCGCTCCTCGGGTTCACGGAGCGCGAGGTGGTGGGGCGGCGCTGCTGCGAGATCATCGGCTGCCGGACCGGAGACTGCGCGCCGGGCTGCGACGGCGGCGACTGCACCGACCCCGAGGGGCTCGACCCGCTGGAGCTGGTCCCCACCTTCGATCGCGAGCTGCGCCACAAGGACGGCGCGCGGGTCTGGGTGAACGTGACCACCATCCTGGCGGCCACCCGCGGCGGCCAGACGGTGCTGGTCCACCTGCTCCGCGACCTGACGCGGCAGAAGGAGATCGAGGAGCTGCTCCAGCGGGTGGTGTCCAGCGCCGCGAAGCTGTCCCGGCTCTCCGCGCCGCCGCCGGAGCGCCTCCCCGCGTCCGCCGACCTCCCCTGCGCCAGCGTCACCGTGCGCGAGCGGGAGGTGATCCGGCTGCTGGCGCGTGGCGCCTCGACCGGATCCATCGCCGAGAAGCTGCTCATCACCCACCGCACCGCGAGGAACCACATCCAGAACATCCTGGGCAAGCTGGGTGCGCACAGCCGGCTCGAGGCGGTCGCCCGCGCCTCCTCGAGCGGGCTCTTGTGAGCGCGCCGGCGCCGCCCGAAACCCCCGGGGGGGGAACCCCGACGCCGAGGAGGTCGTGCCATGGTCAGCCCGCTGCAGCTCACCGAGACCCGTGACGGCTCACCGCAGGCCGCCCCGCAGAAGCGCTCCTGCACGTTCATCTGCAGCAGGGGCACCATCGACGGCGCCTACCCGGCGCTCCTGCTCGCCATCAACGCCCGGCGCATGGGCATGCAGGCGACCATCTTCTACACGTTCATGGGGCTCGACCTGCTGAGGAAGGGCGGCGCCGAGCGGTGCCAGTTCGTCCCCGCGGGGACCATGGGCGCCATCCCGGGCATGGCCAGCATGGCGACCCTGATGATGAAGAGGAAGATCGACGGCGCCGGCATCCCCACCGTCGCGGAGCTCATGGAGATGGCGCCGCTGGAGGGGGTGAAGCTGGTCGCCTGCAAGATGACCATGGACATGCTCGGGATCGGCAGGGAGGATCTCATCGATTGCGCCGAGGTCCAGACCGCGGAGCAGTACATGAAGCACGCGCGAGATTGCCAGATCAACATGTTCACCTGAGCGGCCCGGGCCCGCGCCGGGGGAATCCCGGCGCGGCCGCCGGCCGGGCTTGACCGCCTCCAGGCGCGGCGCCTGGCTCGCAGCCCACCGCCGGGAGGCGTGCATGCACCTGTTCCTTCCCATCGCCCAGGCCAGCGTCAGCGTCCCGCTCATGGTCGCGGTGGGCGGCGCGGTGGGGCTCCTGTCCGGCCTGTTCGGCGTGGGCGGCGGCTTCCTCATCACCCCCCTGCTCATGTTCCTCGGCATCTCCCCGGTGGTCGCGGCCGCGTCGGGCTCGGCCGCGGTGGTGGCGGCGGGGACGACCGGCACCCTCGAGCACTCCCGCGCCGGCACGGTGGACGTGAAGCTGGGGCTCACGCTCTTCGCGGGCGGCGCGCTGGGCAGCGTCGCCGGGGTGGACGTGGTGAGCTGGCTGAGCCGCTTCGGCGCGGCGAACTCCGTCATCCGCGTCCTCTACGTGGTCATGCTGGGGACGATCGGCGGGATCATGATGGTCGAGTCCATCCGGACCTGGCGCCGGGGCATCTACATGTCCGAGCGGCGCTTCCAGCCCCTGCCGCGGCGGAGCTGGCTCGACGCGCTGCCCGGGCGGGTGCGGTTCCCGAAGTCCGAGGTCGAGGTCTCGTTCCTGTTGCCGGTCGCCCTCGGGTTCGTGGGCGGCCTGCTCGCCGCGCTCATGGGCGTGGGCGGCGGCTTCGTGATGGTGCCGCTGATGCTGTACGTGCTCCGCATGCGGATGCACGTCGTGGTCGGGACCAGCCTGCTCCAGATCCTGTTCACCACGGTGCTGGTCACCGTGCTCCAGGCCTCCCAGAACCGCACCGTGGACCTCGTCCTCGCCTTCCTGCTCGCGACCGGCTCGACGGCCGGGGCGGTGGTGGGGGCCCGATGGGGGCGCCGGCTTCGCGCCGACCAGCTCAAGATCCTGCTCGCCCTGGTGGTGCTGGGCGTCGCCGCCAAGGTGACGCTGGACCTGTTCCAGGTCCCCCGCATCCTGCTCTCGCACGTGGCGGGGGAGTGACGCCGGGATGACCGGGCGGCGGCGTCACCGCGGCGCGCTCCGGCTCTCCCGGCTGGGAGCGGCGCTGGCCTGCCTGTGGGCGGGGCGGTCGGAGGCGACGACCGCCCCCCGCTTCTCCACCGTCGAGCCCGCCCGCGTGCTGGCGGGGAGCTTCTACGACGGCGCCACGCTCCACGTGCAGGGGACCGTGGGCGAGCGGTCGCAGGTCGCGATCCGGCTGACCGGCCCCCTCGAGCACCACCACTTCAACCGCCGGGGCAAGATCGGCGGGCTGATCTGGGGAGGGATCGAGCACGTCACCTTCGAGCACGCCCCCAGCCTCTACGGCGTCTACACCTCCGCGGCGCTGGGCGCCGTCGCGCCGCCGCTCCTGCGCGAGCGCCTCCAGCTCGGCTACGAGACGCTCGCCGCCGGGATGGAGGTGCGAGGGACCCAGGCAGACAAGGCGGCGATGATCGACCAGCTCGTCCGCCTCAAGGAGAGCGAGGGCCTCTACCGCGTGGCGCCGGGCGCCGTCCGGCTCGCCGACGCCGACGGAGGCCGCCGTGCGTTCGACGCCGCCATCCCGCTCCCCTCCAGCGCCGCGCCCGGCGACATCGAGGTGGCGGTCTTCGAGCTCGCCGACGGCGCGGTGCGCGGCGAGGACCGGGTGAGCGTGGTGCTGGAGCGCGTGGGCATGCCCGCCTTCCTCTTCCGCCTGGCGCACGAGCAGAGCATGTTGTTCGGGCTGCTCGCGGTGTTCGCCCTGGTCGCGACCGGCGTCGGCGTCGATCTCCTGGGGAGCCGGGGGCTGGCCCGCCGGACCCACCCGGCGGTGGTCCTCCT
>Ga0335084_10000590_pt1 | contig 31256 bp, 30 predicted proteins | sample Lox_Sample_44_FD_206721 | JGI IMG/M metagenome (GOLD analysis project Ga0335084, IMG submission 206721) | Soil microbial communities from Loxahatchee National Wildlife Refuge, Florida, United States - Lox_Sample_4.4 | ecosystem: Environmental > Terrestrial > Soil > Wetlands | place: USA... | reverse complement strand
GCTGCTCGATTGCAATTAAGCCAGTCGTGCCGCTGATCTGAAGTTCCTTGCTCGCGCGCGGCACCCGCCCGGCCTCGGGCGATGCCGGTGACCGCAGCTACGGCACGCGGTGGCGTTACTTGAGGTGTTGCTGAAAAAATGCGAGGACGGCCGCGTTGAACTCCTTGTGGAACGCGACACGGTCGAAGCCGGGCGAATCCGGGCAGAGTTGTGGCCCCGCTTGGAAAGGCCCGCAAAAAGCCAAATGGTCGGTATTCGGAACCTCGTGATATTCGTGTTTGGCCGGAAGGTTTGCCTCCAGAGCGGCGACGTCGTGGGGTAGCAGGCCGAACCCACCACGTTCCGATGCCCAGAGTTGAACCGGCGCCTTGATTGGCGCCAGGCTCTCCGCGGAGAAGAAGCGGGTCCAGGGATCGACGATCACCGCGGCCTTGATCCGCGGATCGTGCGTGAGGGGCTGCGACGGGTATTTTCTGCCGACGATCTGTTGGCAGAGCTGCAGCTCGCGCTGCTGACAATAGTTCGAGGCTGCTCCGGCCCAATCCGGATTGGCGCCGATCAGCACGAGCCCGGCATAGGCGCCGCGCGAGTAGCCGAAGAAGCCGATTCTATCCTGATCGATTCTCGCGGCGAACGGCGACGCACCGATCATGAGGTCGATCAGGCGCTTGATGTCGGTGGGCCGCTCGACGAAGCCCGAGAGGTCGTTGGTACGGCTCAGATCCAGCCCGGTATCGCCGGGGTGATTGATGGCCGCGACAATGAAGCCGTGGTCGGCGAGGGTCTCGGCTGTGTCGTGATTGACGAGAAGGCTACCGCCTTGCCCATGGGAAAAGGCGATCAGCGGCAGATGGTCTCCCGCAGGCGGGCAGCCCGGCACGGCCGGCAAGATGAATTGATCGACATGAAACTCTCGCGGCGGCTCACCGCAGGGATACCACACCACGCCGTGAATGGCCGGACCTTCGGCGTCGGCCGGAATATCGATCCCCAGCAGGCCAGCGGCCTCTGCCAGTGTCGCCGTGAGGCAGAAGCCGATGGCGGAAAGGAATCGGCAGACGTGGTTGGAAGCGTGCATCGACTTCTCCTCCCTCTTGCGCAAGGCTGCTTGATTGCAACGAGCCTGGTATTGGCGTCGCGCCGTTAGGGCACCTGCTTTACTTGTCCCGAACCCGACACGTGGGAATTGATCCGCGCCACGGCGCCATGCAGTTTCACCACGCTACTGCCGAAGATGGAGATATCGGCGTCCTGGCGCGGCGCGAGGTCGGCGTTGCCGCTGCCATAGATCTGCGCGCTGGCTCGCTCGGTGATCAGCCGGCCGAGGTCGGCGCGGCCGGAGCCGGCGGACTCGAGCGATACTTCATGCGCCTCTCCGCTGGCGGTGACGACGCCGCTGCCGCGCATCGTGATGCGCAGCACGTCCTGCTTGATGTCGGCGAGCTTGAGAGCCCCGCTGCCATGGATGTTCGCGCTGGTCTTCTGGGTGACGAGCCGGCTGAGATCGGCAAGGCCGGAGCCGGAGGCGTCGAGCGAGGCCTCGCGAACCTCCCCACTTGCCGTGACAATGCCGCTGCCGTGCATGGCGATGCGCAGCACATCCTGCTTGACGTCTGCGAGATCGAGTTCGCCCGAGCCGTTCAGGGTCCATGCGGTGACCGCGGGGCCGGCGAGCTGGACCACGAGATCGTCCGCCGGATAACAGTCGACCAGACTGTTCCAGTCCACCGCGTCCCACTCCAGCGTGCCATCGTGCAGGCGCACATGGCTGACCAGGTCGGCGTCACCGCTCACGTTGGCCTGCGGTTTGGGTCCAGGCTGGTAATGCACCTGCGCCGGAATCTTGATCTTGATGGCATCGCTGCCGAGCCATTCGAGATCGACAGTGCGGCGCTCGCCTGACCCGGAGTTTTTGGCCCATGCGCAGCTTCGTAGCGTGCCCGCCCAGGATCGGTAGTCGCCGTTGACCCAGTCCGTTGCCGAGGTCAGAACCATGATGATTCCACAGGCCGCTGCAATGCTGAGCGACACCACTGCGATCCCTATAAGACGTCTGTTCATGACGCACCTCTGATCCCTGGTTTAAACTTGGTCCTGTTCCGGCTTGAGCAGCCGGTAGTGCAGCCGGGCGTAATTCCCGAGTATTTTGACCGCGCCGTTGAGCGCCAGCAGCAGCAGCGCGCCGCCGCCGACGCTGCCGGCGACCAGCCCGATGCCCGCCACCGCGCGCAGCACGATGGCGGCAATCGAGGCGAAATGTCCGAGCTTCAAGAGGCTCAGCAGCAGTCCGATGCCGACGATGCCGAGCACGATGACGACGAGACCGATCACCAGCATGATCAGCGTCACCGTGAACAGCACCGGCAGCAGGAACAGAAAATCGACCGCGGCCAACCCGCCGAGCGCCAGCAGGGCGGCGGCGGAATTGCCGAGGCTGCGGCGATTTTCCCAGCGGCGCAGTCCGGTTTCGGCGCGCAATTCCCGCGCCAGCCGCCTGGGATCGCCGAGCGCGGCGGCGACCTCGGCCTCGCTTCGCCCGGAGGCCTCGGCTTCATCGAAATAGGACATGTAATCGGCGAGGATATCGTCGATCTCGTCGGCGGGAAGCCCGGCGAGCCCGTCATTGAGAATGGTCAAGAAGGCGACGCGGTTCATTCAGCGGTCTCCCAGCAACTGATTGACGGCATCCGCAAAAGTTCGCCATTCGCGCTTCTGCGCCGCAAAGGCGGCGCGGCCGGCCGGCGTGAGCCGATAGTATTTTCGCGGCGGGCCGCTGCTCGATTCGGCGAGGCGGGTGTCGACCAGCCCGTCATCCTGCATGCGGCGCATCAAGGGATAGATCGTGCCTTCGCCCATGCCGACCCCGGCCGCCAGCGTGCTCGCGATCTCATAGGCGTAGCTCTCGCGCCGCGCCAGAAGTGCGAGCACGCACAGTTCGAGCGCGCCTTTCTTGAGCTGAATCTGGTTCGCCGTATCCGTCATCAACACGCACAGCCGATGGTTCTTCGCACCATCCTATATAGCAAGGTACATTGTATTGCAAGGTACCTGTCGATGCAAGTTTGAAGGATCCTTCTTTACAACCGGAGCGCGGGGCAGGTGGCGCGAACGGTCCGCCGCATGTCCGCCCGTAGCCAGGCGCGCGGGCAGCCCGCGATCGTGCGCCTGCTGCCGCAGTTCGTCATGCCCGCGGCGACCGCCTTTGGCCCGACCCGCCGCGCCATGGCGGAACTGGTGACCGGACTGGATCACCCGATCAAGGTCGTGCCCGTGCGGGGTGGTGAACAACGAAGGCCCGCCGGTTAAGCCGGCGGGCCTGCTTGCTTGATGATTTGACGCCGTTCGGCGCGCGAAATCAGTCGCGATCGTGCCCGGCGCGATCCTCGACCTGGTCGATCAGTCGTTTCGCGCGGTCGCCCAGCCCGTCTTCCGAGCGCTCATCGACCGGGCGGTGATGGAAGGCGGCATTGTTGAGCACCGTCCTGATCTGGCCCGCGAGTTCGTCGCGATCCTCGGTGACGTCGCCGATCTCCTTCAGATAACGGGCGTAGACCTTGTCGGTTGCGGTCACGGAGCGGTTCGACCAGACGAGGCTGGCGCGGCCTAGCCGGCCGAGCGGGGCATTGAGCTGCTTGTAGGCCTGCGCGAGCTCGGTGAAGTTCTCCTTTGCGTCGCGGATGCCGTCGGGCAGCGCACGGTCGCTGATCCATTCGGCAACGACGCGGCCCTCATGCACATAGTCGTCGGAGAGGCCCAAGAGCGCCATGACCGTCGGCCGCACGTCGGCATGGTCGGTGAACACCTCGTCATTGCGGCCGAGCTGCTTCACGCCGGGGCCGGCCATGGCGACCCAGGTCCGCGTGATGTCCTTCTGGAAGTCGCCGTGATTCCAGGCAAAGCCCGGGCCTACGAAGACGCAGTCGGACTGGGTGGCGCAAGCCGTCGCCGGCGGCTTGCTCACGGTCTCGAAGAAGTAGTTGTCATTGCCGAACATGGTCAGCGTTGGTGTGCGCGCGGCGCTCGTGGTGACCATGTGCAGCAGCTTCATTTCGGCCTGGTCTGCCAGCAGCGCCGACAGCTTGTCGGTATTGCCGGTGATCGGGTTGGTGGCGACGAGCGAGTCGAGATCGTGCTCCATCGTCCGGGTGACCGTGGCGGTCGGCGCTGGGTTGCCGGTGAGATAGAACGTCGGCGCATCGTCGGTGTGGATCGCAAACGGCGTCGCGTTGGCGCGCTGCGTGATCAAGAGGCGATCGACGAAGGCGTCGATCTCGCCGACCTTGGCATAGGTGCAGGGCACGCTGATGCCGTCGCAATTGGCCGGGCTCGGCGTGCTGCCGACGAAATGATCGTTCTCGTCGGGCACCACCACGAACAGCGTATTGTCCTTGGTGATGCCATCTGCGGCAAGGCGCGCGAAGAATTTGCCGAAGGCTGTGTCGTATTGCTTGAGCTGCGCGACATAGCCGGCCTCGCCGGGCCCGAACGTGCCTGACCCGAAGCGGTTGTCATGCGCGTCGGCGATGTAGAAATAGACCACGGGAACGCCGGCCTCAAGCATGCTTGCCGCATAGCCGAGCGATTGCGTCGCCAGAGGGCTGAAGCCGTTCGGGAAGCCCGGGCGGCCGAATTGGTCGGCAATGACGTTGCCGTCGAGATCCTTGATGGGACCCGAGGGCGAGATCACCGGCTGCACGTTGATGTTGCCGAACAGGCCCTTGAAGCCGACATAGCCGTTGGGTTCGTCTGGCAGTGGGTCGTTGGAAGCAAAATTGTTGCTGCACAATTTGCTGCCGACGGCGCAATGAACGGCGATGCCGAGATAGTCGGTGGTCGGCTGCTGTCGGACGGCCGCGCTGGAGGAGGCGAGTTGCGCGCGCACGGCCTGGTCCTGCGGGCTGCCCGCGCCATAAAAGGTCGTCACGTCGTCCGGCACGCGCTCGAACTCGATGTTGGCGACGGAGAAGGCGCCGACGTCGCAGCCGGCGCGGGTATAGGGAACCCAGGGAGCGGGCGCGGTCTTGCCCTGCTCGTCGAGCATCTGGGGCTTGCCGTCGCCGCCGAGCGCGGTCCAGTACAGAAACGAGGAGGAGAAGCCGACGCTGCCGTCCGCCTTGAAGAAGCCGTAGGAGTTGGCGACGGGAATGCCGTTGCGGTCGCCATAGACGCCGGTCAGCCCGGTGACGATGTCGTGCGCGGTGTGCGAGATCAGGGGTGTATGGTTGTTGCCGCTGACGACGCCGTTGCCCTGCAGGAAGCTCAGCAGGTTCGGCATCTGTTCGAGGTCCGACGGGACATTTTGGTTGTCGCGCCGCAGATGCACATTATCGAAAACGATGTTGATCACGTGCTTGATCTGGCCGCCCGGCGAATGGAGCTGGCAGGCCGCGGATGCCGATTGCGAGGCGGCACCGAGCAAGAACAGGCCGAGCGCGACGGATACTGGCGCCCGCAATTGAGCTTTCAAACTCGTCATCGTTTTCTCCCGGTCGGCCGTTGAAGACGGAAATTGCCGACGCGGAAGATTACGGCGCAGCGTGTTGCGGACAGTTGACGCTGGCGTGACGTTTGATCGGAATGCACATGAATGTCGCGTCAAGCCGCGACATTGTCGTGCCAGGCGATTTCAGGCGCACGATCCGGAAAAGTGTGCAGCGGTTTTCCGAAAAGCTCATGCGCAATCAAATTCAGAGCGCGACGGCGATGCGCCGTCGCGCTTCAGAAGCGGCCCGGTGCCCAGCCGAGCGCCAGACGCTGCCCTTCTGCGATCTGCGCCGGCGACATCTTCGAGGCCACCGCATTGCGCAGGCGAAGGAAATAGTCGCGCTCCCCGCGCGAGGCGCGCGCGGCTGCGAGATTGAGCCATTTATAGGCGAGGACAAAATCCTGCGGCACGCCATGGCCTTTGTCGTACATCAGCCCGAGCATGTACTGTCCGAACGGATTGCCGCTGATCGCAGCGCTTGTGTAGAGGTCGGCGGCGGCGCCATAGGCCTGCGGGGCACCGTAGCCGTTTTCGTAGAGAAAGCCGAGAAACGCCTGCGCCCGTGCATCCCCGTGCAACGCCGCCGGCGTCAACAGCCTGACCGCCCGGATGTAGTCGCCGCGCGCGTAGGCGGCGTTGGCTTGCGCGATAGCGTCCGCATTTGCGGGCGCCGGCCGTCCGATGCAACACAACGCGAGCGCGGCGATGACAAGCCAGCCGCACGAGCGCGGACCGCGGTTCGCCACCATGAACTGGCGCGTCGCGCCGCTTGCAATGTTGTCAGTGCGTCGTGTGAACCACGAGATCATCGGTGCTTGCACCCACGCTGCCACGCAATTTCGACCGCAGTTCTTCGGCGACATGATGGGCATCGCTGCCGTCGCGGATGATCTGCGGGCGAATGAAGATGATCAGTTCGGTCCGGGTTCCCTTCTTGTCCTGATGCGAGAAAGCGTCCCCCAGGTCCTTGATTTCATCGAGCACGGGAATGCCGTTGCGCGTGCCGTCCTGCTGTTCGCTGATCAGGCCCGCGAGCAGCACGGTCTGGCCGTTGGCGATCGAAATCGAGCTTTTCACCCGGCGTTCCGAGACCGTCGGCGTCAGGCTGTTGACGCTCGTCGGCGCGACGTTGCTGATCTCCTGCTCGACGTCGAGCCGGACATTGCCGTTGGCATTGATGCGCGGCGAGACCCGCAGGATGATGCCGGTGTTGCGATAGTCGATGGTGTTGACGACGGTGTTGCTGGTGGTCAGCACCGTGGCGCTGCCGGTGGAGACCGGGACGACGTCGCCAACCTGCAGCGTCGCCACCTGGTTGTTGATCACGACCAGCGACGGATTGGACAGCACCTTGACGCTGGTGACGGTGTGCAGGGCGTCGAGGATCGCGCTCGGCTGCGATTCCGAGCCGATCAGGAAATTGAAGCCGGGAAACGCACGGTTGATGAAGGCGTTAGTCACCGTGGTCGCGACGTTGTTGACCGTCGTGGTGGTCGTGCTCGGCGCCGCGGTTGACTGGGTGTTGAGGATCGAACCCTGGTCCGGCTTCAGGCCGAGATTCTTGCTGGTCAAAAAGGCCTGCACGCCATAGCTGAGTTCGTTGGTCAGCGTCACTTCGGCGATCGTGGCGTCGATCGCGACCTGCAGCTGGGGCCGGTCGATCTGCTGCAGCGTCGTCTCGATGATCCGGTAATTGCCCTGATCCGCATAGATCAGCAGCGTGTTGTTGACGGTGTCCGGCGTGATGCGTACGCCTTGCATCAGCGACTGGCCGTTGCCGCCCGCAGAGCGGTCGAGTGCGCCGCCGGCCGCCGGTTGCGATCCGCCGGCCGTTTGCGACGATTGGCCAAACCCGGATGTGCCGCCGCCTGTGGCAGCCTGAAAACGCCCCGCGAAGCTGCCGGTTGAAGACTGCGAAGTGCCACCCGCAGAGGAGTTGTTCGTGTTCAGGGACAGCCGGTCGCCGGCACTCGACGTCGCCGATGAACCGGATCCGGGCGCCAGCTCATTGTCGGCATTGTCGAGCGAGGACTGCGATCCGCCGATGAACATGTCGGTCAGGACCCGTGCCATCTGGCGCGCCTCGCCAAAACGGACGTGGTAGACGTGGACGCTGTTGCGCGCCATGTCGCCGCGATCAAGTCGTCTGATCCAGGTCGCGGCGGTTTGCAGCAGCGGCGGCTTGCGGCTGACCACCAGAATGGCATTGAGCCGGCTGATCGCCTGGAACTTGACTACGCTCTGGCTGAGGCCGCTGTCGCCGGAGTCCATGATCTTCTCGAGTTCAGCGATGATCGGTTCCGGCGCGCTGTTGGCCAGCGGGTAGATGCCGACGGACTGGCCCCGCATCCAGTCGACATCGAAGCTCATCACGGTTTCGACCGCGGTTTGCCGCTCCGCGCCGGTGCCCTGGATCAGAAGCAGATTGCGCGTGGCATCGGCGCGCACGCTGCCCGGCTTGGTCGCAAAGGAGTCCAGCAGTTTCAGGATGGTCTGCGCGGAAACATATTGCAACGGCACGATGGAGACGCCGTAGCCGGGTTCGGGGCTCCCGGCATTCGCATCGACCGGTCCGGAACCGATGGCGTCGCCGAGCGGCGACAGGCGATAGCCCGCAGGGTCGCGCACCAGCACCACGCCACTCAGCCGCAGTGCGCTTTCCAGCACGAAGATGATGTCGGATTTGGCGACCGGCCGCACCGAGACCAGGCTGACCGTGCCCTGAACGCGCGGGTCGATGGTGTAGCCGGTGTTCAGGATGTCGCCAAGCACCACCTTGGCAACGGTCGCGACCGGCGTGTTCTCGAAATTCAGGTCATAGCCGTTGCCGCTTGATGTGCGCTGCACCCGCGCGTCGGGAACATCCGAGATGACCGTTCCTTCGTAAACCGCGGCACGACCGCGGTCGCCCCCCAAGGTCTCCGGCGCGCCCGCGGCCTGCGACTGCCGGGGCATGATGTCCAGCGAGCGCACCTTGTCGAGCACGTCGATATCGGCCGGCGCCGTGGTTCCAACCGTTGCGGAATTGCACGATGCCAAGAGGCTGATCGTGCAGAGCGTGATCGCGATCGCAGAAAGGCTGCGTGCGGTTGTCCGGAGGCGGCGCTGAATGCCCAGGCGCACCATGTCTTCCCCAAATTCTCAACTCAAAACTATGCCGCCATGAACGAGCGGCGGCTGATCCGGGCAAGCTCGCCTTGCCTAACGGGGAAAGATGACAGTAATGTTTAGTTGGCTTGCTGGATAGGTTGAAGATGACGATGATAACAGGGTGTGTCCTTTCGGCAAGCTGTTGGCAGTGTTTCGCCATTTCGTACACGTGTCATAGTTCGGATCGATAACCCCGCGGAGCAGATGACGCCCGCCGACGTCAAGCGAAGATGGTGCGCGGACTTCGGGCGGGCTTCGGAGATCAGCCGCTAGTTGCGCTGCACCATCAACTCAATCGAAGTGGTGCGACTGGAAAGACGCATGACCGGTCATCAGCCATCGCAATTCATCGAGCATCTTCGTCTGGCCGGGCACCTCAAGCCGACCGAGGCGCAGCAGACGATCGATCCCGGGCTCGCCGACCGGCAGGGTGGCGGTCCGCGCAATCCGCAAGCGGCCTCGCTCGCCAAGCTGTGGGAGATGACCACGCTTTCATCGGGTGAATTCGCCGACGAGGCGGCCCGCTTCTTCCGCTGCGAACGTGTTGCGCTGCAAGATATGCTGGCGGCGACGCCGCTGGTCGCCGTTTTCTCGCAGCGATTTCTGCGGGAGACGCTGGTTTTTCCCTATCGGTCCGAAGACCACCGGCGGGTGCTCGCCATTGCCGATCCGACTGACCTCGCGGCCAGGCGTGCGGCGGAAATCGTGCTCGGGTCGGACATCGAGATCCGGATCGCCGCGTTCGACGAACTCGCCATCGTCCTGGACCAGCGGCTCGTCACCGACCAGGTCGAGGGCCAGCGCGATGCGGATGGGCCCGCGCAGCTCCGCGAGGACGATATCGAAAGCCTGCGCGACCTGGCGAGCGGCGCGCCCGTCGTGCGCGCGGTCAACGATCTCCTGGAAAAGGCCATCGAACTGCGCGCGAGCGACATCCATGTCGAGCCGTTTGCGTCGGGCCTCGTGGTCCGGATGCGGATCGACGGCCTGTTGCGGCTCGTCGCCTCCCCTGCCGGCGTGCTGCCGCAGGCGGTGATTTCGCGGATCAAGATCATCGCAAGCCTGAACATCGCCGAGCGCCGCCTGCCGCAGGACGGCGCCGCGCGCCTGCACGTCGGGCGCACCGACATCGACATCCGTGTCGCCATCATGCCGACCCAGCATGGCGAATCCGCCGTGATCCGCATCCTGCCGAAGGACCGCAACCTGCTCGTCGTCGACAGGCTCGGCTTTGCGCGGGCCGACGAAGTCAGGCTGCGGCGCCTCCTGAAACTGCCGCATGGCATGATCGTCATCACCGGGCCGACCGGCAGCGGCAAGACCACGACGCTGGCGACCATCCTGTCGATCCTGAACGAGCCGACCCGCAAGATTCTCACGATCGAGGACCCGGTCGAATACGAGATTGCCGGCGTGAACCAGTCGCAGGTCAAGCCGGCCATCGGACTGACCTTTGCCAGCGCGCTGCGCTCGTTCGTCCGCCAGGACCCCGATGTGATCATGGTCGGCGAGGTCCGCGACGCCGAGACCGCCCATGTCGCCATTCATGCCGCGCTGACCGGGCATCTCGTGCTGACCACGCTCCATACCGAAACCGCGGCCGCGGCCCTGCCGCGCCTGCTCGATCTCGGCGTCGAGGCCTATCTGTTGCGCTCGACCCTGCGCGCGGTCATCGCGCAGCGGCTGGTGCGGCAGCTCTGCGAGCGCTGCAAGTCTGCCAAGGTGCTGGATGCCACGGACATGGCCGAGGATCCGCGCCTGTCTTCGCTCGGCTTCCGGGTCGGCGAGACCATCCATCGGCCGTGCGGCTGCGAGCGTTGCGGCGGCACCGGCTATCGCGGCCGGCTCGGCGTGTTCGAGGTGCTCGAACTCGACAATACGCTACGCGAGCTGATCGGCGAAAAGACCGACGGACACAAGGTCGACCAGACCGCGATCCGCGGCGGCATGACGACGATGCTCGATGACGGCCTGGCCAAATGCCGCTCCGGCCTGACCAGCCCTGCGGAAATCCTCCGCGTCACCACCGCCCGCTAAAAGGTGAAGCGTGCCGACATTTCGCTACAGGGCCCTGACACAGACCGGCGAGATCGTCCAGGGCACGCTCTCGGCGCCGACCGAGCGCGAGGTCGCTGCCCGCATCGAATATCTGCATCTGCTGCCGATCGAGACGACAGAGGAGAAGCGCGCCGTCGCCGCGGGCGCCGGTTTTGGCTTGTTCGGCAAGCCGAGCGCGGAGGAGGTAACGACGTTCACGCGCGACCTCGCGCTGCTATTGAAGGCCGGCGCGAGGCTCGACGATGCGCTCGAACTGCTGGCGAGCGATGCCGATGTCGGCCGCCTGCGCCCTGTGGTCGCCAAATTGCGTGCGGCGCTGCTGACCGGGGAGAGCTTTGCCGAGGCGGTCGGTGGCCATCCGCTGCTGTTTCCGCCGATGTACGTCGCGCTGGTCCGCGTCGGAGAGGTCTCGGGCACACTGGATCAGGTTCTGGAGCTCGTCGGGAGCGAGCGCGAGCGCGCCGAGCGGATGCGCCGAAAACTGTCGGATGCCATGCAATATCCCGCCTTCGTGCTGGTCGCGGCCGCCTGTGTGATGCTGTTCTTCATTCTGTTCGTGCTGCCGCAATTCTCCTCCGTGCTGCAGGATTTCGGCGACAAGTCGGATTCGGCGCTGAGCTTCTTCATCCATTTGTCGGAGCTCATGCGCGGCAATGCGACGGCGCTCTCGCTGACCGTCGCCGCCGTGATCGCCGCGATCTGGTTCACCTTGCGCCAACGCGGCGCGCGAGCCGCCCTGATCGGCGCCATCGCGCGGCTGCCGGGCATCTCCAGCATCTTCCGCTTCTACCGGACCAGCCTGTTCTGCCGGAACCTCGGCGTCCTGCTCTCGAGCGGCGTCAATCTGACGGCGACGCTGCGCATCCTGGTCGACATCATGGCGGTCACCGGCGACGCGCAAACCTGGTCGGTCGCCGCCGACCGCGTGCGGCACGGCGGAAAACTGTCCGAAGGACTGTCGGCGGCCAACAGCCTGCCGCCGATGGCGGTGCGGATGCTCAGGCTCGGCGAAGAAACCGGGCAGCTGCCGGTGCTGGCGGGCCGGGTCGCCGAATTCTACGAAGCAAAACTGCAGCGCAGCCTGGACCGCGTCGTCGCCATCATCGGCCCGCTCGCCATCATCTCCATCTCGACCGTGGTCGGCGGCCTGATCGTCTCGGTCATGACCGCGCTCCTCTCGGTCACCCAGCTCGTCGGATAATCGGAGGTCGTCATGCGAAAAGAAGCTTTGTCCAAGAGAGACGTAAATCGCCGGCACGACAGCCATGGCGAGCTCGGCTTCACTCTGGTCGAGATGCTGGTGGTGATCACCATCATCGGCCTGATTATGGGCCTGGTCGGCCCACGCGTGCTCAACTATCTGAGCGAGTCCAAGGTCAAGGCGGCCAAGATCCAGATGCAGAGCTTTTCCAGCGCGCTGGATCTCTTCAACCTCGACGCCGGCCGCTATCCCTCGAGCGCCGAGGGGCTCACCGCGCTGGTCCGCCCGACGCCGGGAATCGCCGCCTGGAACGGGCCCTATCTGAAGGGCGGCGCTGTCCCGAACGATCCCTGGAACCATCCTTACATCTATCGTGCGCCTGCCGAGCACGCCGCCTACGACATCATCTCATTGGGCTCGGACGGCCAGGAAGGCGGCAGCGGCACCGCCGCCGACATTTCGCTCGACACCATGACGAGCGCGCGCAATGACTAGGGGATGACGAGGTCCGATCAACACGGCTTTACGCTCCTGGAGATGGTGTGCGTCATCGCGCTCATCGCCATGCTGGCGGCCGTGCTGATGCCGGCGCTCGCCCGCCACACGTCGCGCGCACAATTGCAGGCTTATGCGCTGCAGGCGGCGACGCTCCTGAAGATGGATCGCGACATCGCGATCCGCCGTCACGGCGACGTCGCGACGCTGGTCGATGCGCCCGCGCGCGCGATCCGCTCCGGGGCGACGGCGCAGGCGCTGCGTATCCCCGAGGACGTGCGCTTCGATGCCTTGCTGCCGCAGACCTGCCGCCAGCGTGCGGCGCTGTCGACCATCAGCTTTTTCGCCGACGGGATGTCGTGCGGCGGCGCGATCGCGCTGACACGGCTGGACCAGACCTACGAGATACGCGTCAACTGGCTGACCGGAAGGATCGAAATTGTCTCCCGCGCGCCTTTTGCCAATTGACCGGTATGATGCCGGCTTCACGATCCTCGAAGTCCTGATCGCGCTTGCGATCGTGGCGGTGGCCATCGTCGCGATCGGCTCTGTCATGTCGACCAATGCGCGCGGGGTGCGGACGCTGGAAAACCGTGTCGCGCTGATGCAGACCGCGCAGAGCGTGCTCGCAACCGAAGTGCCGCCGCGCAAGGCGCTGCGGCCCGGCGTGCTGTCCGGGCAGCTGCGCGACTTTCACTGGCAGATCGATATCGGCCCGGTCGGCGGGAACTGGATCGTCGACAAGGCCGACGTGGCCTGGATTCCCGAACTGGTAAAGGTCCGGGTGCGGGCGGCGTCCGGCGCGACCGCCGAGCTCGAGACCGTCCGTCTCATGCAAAGGCCTCGGCAATGACGATCATGCGGGCCACGGAGCGATCTGGCGAGCGGGGCTTCACCCTGATCGAAGCGCTGATCGCGCTGGCGCTGACCGGTCTCGTGCTGTCCGCGCTCGCAACCTTGACCGCGCAATGGCTGCCGAACTGGAATCATGGCATCGACCGCATTCAACGCAGCGAGATTTTGGGCATCGCGATGCAGCGGGTCGCCGCCGACCTCGCCGCCGCCGAATATGTGCCGGCAAGCGGCGACAGGAAGAAGCCGCTGTTCGAGGGCTCGGCACTTGCGGTGACGTTCGTGCGCACCGCGCTCGGTCCCAATGTCGGCATCGGGCTGGACGTGGTGCGGATCGGCGAAGCCGCCGACAGGGGCCAGTTCGTGACGGTGCGCACGCGGGCGCCATTCGCGCCGTTGTCCCCCGGCGTCTCGCCGTCGGAGATTCACGGGGCCGATCCCGTGGTGCTGCTGCGATCGCCGCTGGGCCTGTCGTTGTCCTATGCCGGTCCGGATCATGTATTCCACGATGTCTGGCACGATATGGACAAGCTGCCGGCACTGATCAGGCTGACCGTGCGGGAGGCGGGCAGCGGACGCGTCCTTTCGGTGTCGACTGTGGCGACGGTGCATGTCGATGCGGCCGCCAAATCCGATGACGACGCAAAGGGCGACACGAAGGACGGTGGCAAGGGTGACGGTCCGGTCGCGCCCGCGAAGCCGGGGGAAAACGGATGACAAGGTTTTTCGCATCCCGCGCGTCATCCCAGGGCGGCTTCGTCATTGTCGCGGTGCTGTGGTTGCTTGCCGCGCTGGCCGCGCTGGTGACGGTCTTCTCCATCTATCTGTCGAACTCCGCGCGTGCGCTCGCCGTCACCGACGAGGCGGTGCAGGCCGAAGGCCTGGTCTCCGCCGGCGTCGAACTGACCGCCTATCAATTGCAGCTCGCAGGCGACGAGGCGCGGCCGACGCACGGATCGTTTCACACCCGCCTGAGTGGCGTGGATCTTGCGGTCAGCTTTGTGTCGGAAGCGGCGCGGATCGACCTCAATGCGGCACCCAAAGAGCTGATCGCCGGCCTCTTGACCGTGCTTGGTGCATCGGCGGAAGGCGCGCGGGAATATGCCGACCGCATCGTCGCCTGGCGCACCAAGGTGACGGGGGACGGCGGAGGAAAAGAGGATGCGCTTTATCGGGCGGCAGGCCGGACCTATTCGCCGCGACAGGCGCCGTTCGCCCACATCAACGAGCTCGCGCTCGTGCTTGGCCCGCCACCGGCGCTGGTGGCGCGGGCGCTGCCCTACGTCACCGTGTTCAGCGGTGCGGCCGGCGTCGACGCCCTGAGCGCGACGCCCGAGGTGATTGCGGCACTGCCCGGCATGACGCCGCTCCTCTTGAAGCAGTTCCTGGACGGTCGTGGCTCGCTCGCGAACGACAAGGCCGCCATCGCCGCGGCGCTCGGCCCGGCCGCCGCCAGCGCGTCGGCGCAAAAGAGCCGCGCCTACCGGATCGAGGTCCGGCTGCGCTTTCCGAACGGGCGGCAGATGATGTCCGAAATCGTGATCCGTCTCGGCAAAGACAAGGAAGAGAACCCTTACCGGGTTCTGTCATGGCAGAATGACGTGCCGATGCTCCGGCGCGCTTCAACGGAGTTTTGACGAGAGATGATGTCGGAACTGAAGGACCTGTTTGCAGTGTGGATGTCGGGCGTCGCGGCCGCGCTCGATGCCGTGATGACCAGGATCTCGCCGCATCGGCGCGTCGTTGTCGTGGAAGGCGAGGCCAACGCCTTTACCGCGCATGCAGGGTCGGGGCGCAAGGGCATCGCGCTGCCTGATCTCGCGTTCCACCTCGATCATGGCCGCATGGAGCCGGCGCCTGGCGCACAGTGGCGCGCCGCGTTCCGCGGCAGCCGGATCGAGATCCGGATGCGGCCGGACCAGGTGCTGTTTCGCGGCGTCGATTTTCCAAAGCAGGCCGCCGATTTTCTGGGTGGCATGATCCGTGCCCAGATCGACCGGCTCACGCCGTGGACGGCAAGCGAGGCGGTGTTCGGCCTGACGCAGCCGGTACTGGTCGCGGGCGACCGCATCGCGCTGACGCTTGCGGCCACCTCGAAGCAGACGATCGAGCCGCTCGTCAAGCTCGCGCAGGATCTCGGCGCGGCCTCTGTCATCGGGCGGGTTGCGCCGAGTGATGCCGCAGACGGAGCGGACGAGGTCACGATGTTCGAGCATCGGCTGGCCGGCGCCTCCGCCATCGATGCGCCGCGCCTGCTGCGCCTCGTGCTGCTCGGCAGCTGCGTCGCGGCGCTGGCTTCGTTTGCGATCTCGACCTATGTGGTCGGCTCGCTCGAAGCCGAACGGCAGGAGCTGGGCCAGCGGATCACGCAGCGTCGCGCAGCGCTTCGGCTCGATCGGGGCGGTGGCTCGGCCGAGACGCTGCTCGCCCGGCGCAAGCAGACCTCGCCGTCGAGCGTCATGGTCCTCGAAGGCATCTCGCGCGTGCTGCCGGACACCACCTATGTAACGGAGCTGCGTATCGAGGGCGACAAGATGCAGGTCGCAGGCCTGACGCAGGACGCACCGTCGCTGATCCGGCTGATCGAGCAGTCGCCGCAGTTCACCCGCGCGACGTTCTTTGCGCCGACCACGCGCGCGTCGGAGGATCCCGGCGAGCGCTTCCATGTCGAGGCGCATGTCACGCCTTATTTCGGATCAGGCTCATGAATCAGGCTGCAACGCTGCAGAAAGTCTTGGGCAAGCCGCTGCCAGCGGCGGCCGCCTATGCCGGCGTCATGCTGCTGGCGCTGTTCGTGATCGGAGGTGCGGTCATCGACATGCTCGGCAAGCGCGCCGAAGTCGGCGCTGCGCGGGCCATGCTGGAGCAGTTCGAAGGCCGCAGGACGACGGCGTCCCATGGCTCGGCTGTGGACATTCAGGGTCCGGCGGGCTCGCCATTTCTGGACGGCGCGACCGTCACCGTTGCAGGTGCGGCGCTGTTGCAGCGCGTCTCTGACGCGGTCACCAGGCTGGGCGGCAATGTCCTGTCCTCCCAGGTCGATCTGCAGGGCACGCAGTCAAAGGCAGGCTTCGTCACCGTGATCGCGAACTGCGAGATCGGTCAGCCCTCGCTGCAGAAACTGCTGTACGACATCGAGGCCGGCATGCCGTTTCTGTTCGTCGACCAGCTGGTGGTGCAGGCACCCGCCGGCTCTTCGACAGGCGGCGATGGCAGGCTGCGCGTCGTGATCGCGGTCTCCGGCCAGTGGCAAGGGGCAAAATGAACTGGCTCCGGACGATGCCAAAGCAAGCCTGGACGCTCGCGCTGCTGCTGGTGTCCGCATTCGCGATGCCTGCTTCGACCACGGCCTTGCCGGGGGACGAGAGCGGTCACGAGATCGAGACGCCGCGTCGTGCCGATACGCCATCGGTGCCGTCGTTGTGGGAGCAGCCGGCACCCGCCACGCCGGTTGTGATCCGGGCGGCCGAGGCGCCGCCTCCACCGCAGGAACGTGCGCTGAGCGCCAATCCGCTGTGGGCGATCCCGCTTGCGACGCTGTCGAACACGCGTGAGCGGCCGATCTTTTCAGCCTCGCGCCGGCCGCCGCCGGCTGCTGCCGCGCCGGTCATCGTGGCAACGGCGCCGCCACCGCCAAAGGCACCGCGGGTCGAGCGGCCGCCGCTCGCGCTGGTCGGCACCGTCGCCGGCGACGATGAGAGTTTTGCGATCTTCGTCGATCAGGGGACCAGAGCGGCGCTGCGCCTGAAGATCGGCGAGGATTTCCAGGGCTGGCGCTTGCGCGCGGTGCAGGGCCGCGAGGTGATTCTTGAACGCGACAAGCAGACGGAAATCCTGAGCTTGCCCCAGCCCGGCACGTCGTCGACAAGCGCGTTACGCGCGCAGGCCGACGAGGGCGGCGATCCTCCGCCCGGCGATCCGCCGCCGCGCGGCAACCGCCGTCAATAGACGGTCCAGCCTGTTTGCTGAACAGCGAGTGTGGTCAGCAGCCCGAGCGCCAGAAACGGTCCGAAGGGGAGCGCCGTCTGCCGGGTCATCTTTTCGCCGGCCAGATGCAGAATGCCGGCGGCCGCGAGCGCTGCGAGCGATGCGACCAGCAGCAGCAGCGGGATGCCGGCGATGCCGACCCAGATTGCGGCGGCCGCGAGCAGCTTGACGTCGCCGAGCCCGAGGCCTTGGCGCTGTCGCAGCCGGAAATAGAGCCAGCGCAGCAGCCAGACGATCGCGCCGGTCAGGATGCCCTCGGCGGCCGCGCTGAGCGCCAAGGGCCAATCGTCTGCTATCGCAATCCTGGCAAGGCCCAGGACGGCGATCGCCAGATTGAGCCAGTCGGGAATGATGCCGCGGCGCAGGTCGATCCACGCCAGCAGCAGGCTCGCGAGCGCAAGCAGGACGAGAAAGGCGACGGCGATCATGACAATGACGGGAACAGGCTGGAGGGGCGTTCGCCGTCATATAACCTAAATGCGCCCGGTGTCCCGAATCCCAAGTTCGCCCGGAAGCGGCGATCGTGTGTCGTCATTGTCGCCGCCGGAGGCCCACACCAAGGCACCGGTGCTGTGACGCTGCGTTGAGCCTGAGCGGCGTTCCCGCGCAAAGCGAATCGGCCGGACGATCGCAGCGGACTCCAGCCGATACGTCGCGCGATTTTTTCCGCGCAACAATTGCAGTCCCACACGCGATGACACGATCCTGAAGCAAACCTGTCATGTCGGCCGCTTAGGCTCTGGCGCGACATTACGTCGCGTCGGGCTTTTTCAATTCATCTCATCATGAGGACATGATGCTCAAGCAGCTGACACAACGACTGCGCGATCGGACGGTCGTCACCGCCGCCATTCTCTCGCTGATGGGCTGCGACGCCTACGCGGCCGACGCCAACCTGGGTGGCTCCCACGTCGGCGACCGAAAGGCGGACACCCCGATCAAGCACGTCATCATCATCATGGGCGAGAACCGCACCTTCGACCATGTATTCGCGACCTACGTGCCGTCTTACGGCCAGCACGTCGACAATCTGCTCTCCAAGGGCATCATCAACATCGACGGCACGCCGGGACCGAACTATGCGAAGGCCGCGCAGTTCGCCGCCGAGGACACCAATTTCTATTCCAACCACCCCGGCAGCAAGACGCCCTACAACACCACTGGCAACAAGCTGCAGACGCCCGGAACCTCCTATGCGCCGCAGTCCTGCTATCCCGATGTCAATACGGCGGCGCTCAACGGTCCGGGCTGCATGGCAAGCCTCGATCTCGCAAAGCAGGCCGAGAGCGATGACAATGGCGCCCATTTCAGCCTGCGCACGCAGGATCTGCCGCTGCTGACCGAGGGGGCGACCGGCATTGCCGGCAACTCGCCGGACACGCGCATCCAAAACGCCGCCAACCTGCCGAACGGACCCTATCCGCTGGTGACGGCGCAGGGCGCGAGTCTCTACGACACCTATGGCGGCAGCCCGGTGCACCGCTTCTATCAGATGTGGCAGCAGCTCGACTGCGACGCCGGCAAGGTGTCGCGACAGAATGCGAGCGGCTGTCAGGCCGACCTGTTCCCCTGGGTCGAGGAGACCGTCTCTTCGGGCAGCAACGGCAAGCCATTCCCGTCGCCCGCCCCGTCGCCTCTGCTCAAGGAAGGCAACATCGCGATGGGTTTCAACAACGTGGCCAAAGGCGATGCGCCGTATTTCGCGAAGCTCGCTCGCGAGTACACGCTGCTCGACAATTACCACCAGCCGGTCATGGGCGGCACCTTCGCCAACCAGATGATGTTCGGCTATGCCGACGCGCTGTGGTACGCCGACGCCAATGGCAACCCGGCGACTCCCAACCATGTGCTGGTGCCCGGCTCCAATCCGCCCGTGTATGTCGACGAGGTCGAAAACCCGAATCCGGCGCCGGAGACCAACAACTGGTACACCAATGACGGCTATGGCGGCGGCAGCTACACCAACTGCTCCGATCCGACGCAGCCGGGCGTTGCGAGCATCGTCAATTATCTCAACGCCCTGCACGTCTCGCCGAACTGCGCGCCGAACCATTACTACCTGCTGAACAACTACGTTCCCGCCTATATAGGCTCCGGCGCCACCGACCCGATCAACAACGGTCCGTTCACGCTGCCGCCGGTCATCAAGCAGAAGCATATCGGCGACGTGCTCAACGGCGCCCAGGTGTCCTGGGCCTATTTCGGCGAACGCTGGAACGACTTCAAGACCGCGCCGGGCGAGGGCACCAATTTCGGTGCGCTCGATCCGGTCGCCTATCTCTACTGCAACATCTGCAATCCGTTCCTGTACTCGGCGTCGATCATGACGCATGCCGAGCAGCGCGATGCCCACCTCAAGGACACCAATGATCTCTACGACGCCATTGCCAGCGGCAATCTGCCGGCGGTGTCGTGGGTGAAGCCGTCGACCTTCAATGACGGCCATCCGGCCTCGTCGAAATTCTCGCTGTTCGAGGGTTTTGCGCGCAAGATCATCGAAGAAGTGCAGTCGAACGAGGAGCTTTGGGAGTCGACCGCGATCCTGGTCACGACCGACGAGGGTGGCGGCTACTACGACTCCGGCTATGTGCAGCCGCTCGATTATTTCGGCGACGGCACGCGCATTCCGATGATCGTGGTCTCGAAATATTCGCGTGGCGGACGCGTCTCGCACGAATACACCGATCACGCCTCGATCGTGAAGTTCATCGAGCGGAACTGGGATCTGCCAAAGATCTCGGATCGCAGCCGCGACAATCTGCCGAATCCGAAGACGTCGGACGACAACCCCTACGTGCCGCTCAACCGTCCGGCGCTCGGCGATCTCTTCGCGAGCTTCGACTTCGACGGCCACGGCGGTCACGACCACGATTGATCGCGATCGCACATTGCGCATCGACGCCTCGGGGCCTCGGCTCCGGGGCGCTTTGCTTCAAGGCAGGAGCTGGTTGATTGAGGACGGCTATTCCGGATCGGCAACAGCCGTCAGGCATCGACGCAGCCCGGCGCGCGTTCGGTGCGGGTGATATCGCCGCGACCGAGCGCATCTGCGCGAAAATTCTCGCCGCCAACGCCGAGGATTGGGCGGCGTGGTGTCTGCTGGCCGAGACGGCCCTGCAGCGCGGCCGGCGCGACGCTGCGGTCGTCTGCGCCGATCGTGCGGCCAGGCTTGCGCCGCACCAGGCCATCCCGCTCATTCTCCGCGCCAAATGCCTGTTCCTTGGCGGTGACAGCCGCGCGGCATTTTCGGCCGCGGAGGCCGCCGCAAAGCGCGTCGGCGTGGCAGCCGATGCGCTCGATGCGCTGGGCGCGATGTTCGGCCTGCTCGGGCTGCACCGCAGGGCCAAAGAGTTTTTCCTCCGCGCGGTCGAGGCACGACCGGACGTGCCGCAATACCTGTTCAACCTGGCGGCGACCGAGCGCATGACCGGTCGGCTTGCCGATGCGGAAGCGCATTGCGATGCCGCCATCGCCCGCGATCCGCACTACGCCCTTGCGCATTATCTGCGCTCGGACCTGCGCGTCCAGAGCGCCGACCGCAACCATGTCGACGAGATGGAGGCGGTGATCCACGACGGAAAGCTGCCGCAGCCGGGCGAAATCCTGCTGCGGTTCGCGCTCGGCAAGGAGTGCGAGGATCTCGATCGTTGGGCGCACGCCTTCGCGCATGTGCAGGCCGGGTGCGATTTGCAGCGCCGCTTGGTGGCGGGCGATCGTGCGACTGCGGTGGCCGAGATCGAGCGGGTGATCCGCCTGCATACGCCAGACTGGATTGCCTCCGCGCCGCCAGGCCATGCCGCCGCGTCCCCGGTGTTCGTGACCGGCTTGCCGCGCACCGGGACGACTCTGGTCGAGAGATTAATCGCGAGCCACCCGGCGATGAGTTCGGCCGGCGAAACCGGCGCATTCGCTTCTGAACTCGTCCGCGCGGTGTCGGACCAGGCCGGTGCGGCCGATCCGGCCCGGCTCGGCAAGCGATATATGGAGGCCGCAGCATTCCGCCTGCCTGCGAATGTGCGTTTCGTCGACAAGACGCTGGAAAACCATCTCCATTGCGGGCTGATTCATGCGGCGCTCCCGGCTGCAAAGATCATCCTGGTGCAGCGTCATCCCCTCGATGCCGGCTGGGCGATCTACAAGGCACATTTTCAGGGCAAGTTTCCGTTCGCCTACGATCAGGTCGAACTGGCGGACACCATTCTGGCTTTTCGCCGCCTGGTGCAGCATTGGCAGGCGACCTTGCCGTCTCACGCGCTGATGGTCGTGAATTACGAGGACATCGTGCGTGACGTGGAAACGTCGAGCCGAAACATCATCGGTTTTCTCGGGCTGCCTTGGGCGGACGAGGTGCTGCGCTTCGATGAAAGCCCGGCGCCGTCGGCGACCGCGAGCGCCGTGCAGGTGCGGCGTCCGATCTACGCGTCGTCTGTTGGCAAATGGCGACATCATGCCCAAGGCCTCGCGCCATTGCGATCGCGCCTCGCGCGAGAAATCCCGGAGTCGGAGCTTGTGTGAGAGTACGCGCGATCCCGTGTTCAGGATGATTCGAACCGACCAGCGCTCAATCGCTCTGCCACCATCCTGCCGCGACGTTGTCTCCGAACTGTTACGCAAGCGCTGAATTACGCGTCATCGACTCGCAGTAAGCACGATTCTGTTGCTGTTCATTTCCAAAATCCAACAGGAGAGAGCTATGTCGAAAGCTTCGCTCGCGCGGAGGCTTGGCCGATTGCTGCTGGGCGCATCGGTGATCACCCTTGCGCTGTCACGGGCCGTTCATGCGGAAGAGGCAACTGCCTCGCAGAATGCCGTTGAACGCATCAGGACCGCCTCGCCGATCAAGCACGTCATCATTATCGTCGGCGAGAACCGTAGCTTTGATCATCTGTTTGCGACTTACCAGCCGAAGTCGGACGATGAGCATGTGCTCAACCTGCTGTCCGAGCGCATCGTGAAGGCCGACGGCTCGCCGAACGAGAATTTCGATCGCGCGCACCAGTTCCAGATCACCTCCGCGCCGAACGGCGGCAAGTTTTTCATCAGCGTAGGTCCGGCCAACAAGACGTTGTACGCGACGCTGCCCGCGCCGGATCTGGCGGGTGTGCAGAACCCGCCCGCGGCCGCCATTCTCGGCCTGCCCGGTGGCGATCCCGGCCTGCCGGCCGCGGACCAGTTCCTGTTCGGTACGGGCGGAACGGGCCTGCCGAACAAGGTGGGTCCGGACGCCCGCATCACCAATGTCAATACGCTGCCGCCGGGTCCGTTTCAGTTGACCGGAGCGACCATGCCGTATGACGCCTATACCGGCGACACCATCCATCAGTTCTTCCAGATGTATCAGCAGATGGATTGCGCCATCGACGATAGTCATGTCAGCCGCCGCAATCCGACCGGCTGCCTGCACGACCTGCAATCGGCCGTGACCACGACCTATTCGACGGCGCCCGGCGGCACGCCGCACGATACCGGGCAGACCATGGCGTTCTTCAACATGCAGAACGGCGACGTGCCCTATCTCAAGCTGCTTGCCGACCGCTACACCATGAGCGACAACTATCACCAGCCGGTCATGGGCGGCACCGGTCCGGACAGCGTGCCGCTCGGCTTCGCCGACCAGGTGTTTTTCGGCGACGGCAAGGGCAATGCGGCGACCCCGCCGGCCACCGTCATCTACGATCCGGATCCGCAAGCCAACACGCTGAACCTCTATACCGCGCGCAAGCAGTGGTTCAATTGCTCCGATCCGGCGGCGCCCGGCGTGAAGCCGATCCTGGATTACCTCGGCAAGCTGCCGTACCGCGTGCAAGCGAGATGCGACGCCGGCCACTACTACAACGCCGTGAATATCAGCCCGGCCTGGACGCCGCAGGGCACGCCGAGCGGAGCCGGATCGATCCCGGCGGTCACGATGACATCGATCGGCGATCTCCTGAGCGCCAAGAATATCCCGTGGAAGTATTATGGCGGCGGCTACACCGTGTCCGGCACTGGCGCGCCGCTCGACGGCCTTTATTGCGACATCTGCAATCCGTTCGAGTATCAGCAAAACTATCCGGCGATGCGCGCCGACCACATGCGCGACGTCACCGACCTGTTCAATGATCTGAAGCAAGGCACGCTGCCGGCAGTCTCTTATGTCAAGCCGGACGGCACCATGGACGGCCACCCGGCCTCGTCGAAGTTCGGCCTGTTCGAGGCCTTCACCAAGAACATCATCGAACTCGCGCAGAGCAACAGGGAGCAGTGGGAGACGACGGCGATCTTCGTCACGGTGGACGAGGGCGGCGGCTACTACGATTCCGGCTTCATCCAGCCCGTCGACTTCTTCGGCACCGGCCCGCGCATTCCGATGATCGCAGTGTCGCGGTTCTCACGCGGCGGCCACGTCAGCCATGTCTACAACGAGCACTCCTCGTTCGTAAAATTCGTCGAACACAACTGGTACCTCGGCAAGCTGACGGCACGCAGCCGCGACAACCTGCCCAATCCGCGCATGGACGACTACAATCCCTACGTTCCCGTCAACATGCCGGCGATCGGCGACCTGTTCGACATGTTCGATTTCGACCGCGGCCACGATTTTGATCATGACCACGATCGCGACTGACACGGAGTGACGAATCGTTCGGGGCCGGCAAGTCGCCGGCCCCGATTTTTTTCCGACGCGGCGCAGCCCACGGGGAGGGCAATGAGCGCCGGACGCGATGGTTCCAAAACGCGAACGTGCGCCCGCGTGTTGTTCTTGCGGCGTTGCTGCGGGAACTCCGGCAATGCACTTGCGTTGGCCTGCATCCGCCAAGCCCCGGAGGCGTTGGCCCGAACGCCAGAGGCTCCTCCCTGAAATGCGGCGCGGAACGAGTGAAATGCCCGACGAACCCATCGCCAATGCAGCCGCTTCCGCGGAGCGTCCCGACATGACTGCGCAACCACGCGGGGGCAGCGATCGTACGCAGCAAAGGCCCTCGAGGTCGCGGTTCGGCTACGTCGTCGTCGCGCTTGTCTGCCTCGTCCTCATTGCGTCGGCGAGCATCGCAGCAGGGTTCCTGGTCGCATTCCCGTGGCCGACGGCGGCCGAGGTGACGTCGCGGCGCGTGATCGTGATGACATCGGCCGATGGGCACGACCTGTTCCGCAACGGCAATTTGCAGCTGGCGCCGGTGGCGGCGACGGACATGCCCGCCAACGTCATCGACGCGGTCCTCAGTATCGAGGACCGCCGCTTCTATCGGCACTATGGCGTCGATCCGCTCTCGATGGTGCGTGCCTTCCGCGCCAACAGCGAGGCCGGCAGGGTGGTGGCGGGCGGCAGCACGATCACGCAGCAGCTGGTAAAAATCCTCTTTCTTGGTCCGCAGCGAACCTACAAGCGCAAGCTCCAGGAAGCGGCGATCTCGCTGTGGATCGAGCATCTTCTGACCAAGGACGAGATCCTGACCAGCTATCTGAACAACGTCTATCTGGGCTCCGGTGCGGTCGGATTTCCAGCGGCCGCAAAACTGTATTTCGGCAAGACTGTCGGCCGTTTGAGCCTCGCCGAGGCGGCCATGTTGGCGGGCATGATCAACGCGCCGAGCCATGACGATCCGTTTCACGACCTTGGCGCCGCGCGCAAGCGGGCGACCAGCGTGATCGATGCAATGGTGGCCAACGGCAAGCTGACCGAGGAGGATGCGCTGGTCGCCAAACTACATCCGGCGACGCCGGTGGCCGGCGAGGTCGCATCGCCATCGACCGGCTGGTTTGCGGACTGGGTCTACAACAAGGCCGCGCCGATCATACCGGCGACCGGCGGCACCGTGCGCCTGCGCACGACGCTTGATCTCCGTTTGCAGGAGCTGGCCCAGAACATCGTGCAATCGACGCTCGCCAAATCCGGCGGCGAGAAGAACGTCGGCCAGGCGGCGCTCGTCGCGATGCGGCCCGACGGCGCGGTGCTCGCGATGGTCGGCGGCCGAAGCTACGATACGAGCCAGTTCAATCGGGCCGTCGACGCCAAGCGGCAGCCCGGCTCCGCGTTCAAGCTGTTCGACTACTATGCCGCGCTGCGCCAGGGTTACACGCCCAGCGACACGGTGCTCGATGCGCCGATTGATATCCGCGGCTGGCAGCCCAAGAACTACGGGCACCGCCACCGCGGCGAGGTGACGCTCTCGGAGGCCTTCGCCGATTCACTGAACGATGCCGCGGTACGCTTGTCCCAGCAGGTCGGCATCGGCGAGGTGATAGCGGCGGCGCGCGACCTCGGCCTGCGCGCACCGCTGAAGAACAATCCGAGCCTTGCGCTCGGCAGCAACGAGGTGACGCTGCTCGACCTGACCTCGGCCTATGCCGCGGTCCGCGCCGGACAGGCCCCCGTCAGCCCGCGCGGCATTGCGGCGCTCGTGACCGAGAAAGGGGAGGTGGCGGCCGACGCGTCCGGCACCTCGCCGCACAGCCTCGGGCAATACCAGTCCGAACTGATCGATCTGTTGCGCGGCGTGGTCGAGCACGGCACCGGGCGTGCCGCGGCGTTGCAGGGCTTTGCCGCTGGCAAGACCGGCACGGCGCAGGACTACCGTGACGCCTGGTTCATCGGCTTCGACGATCATCTCGTCGTCGGCGTCTGGGTCGGCAATGACGACCACAGCCCCATGAACCGCGTGACCGGCGGTTCGCTGCCCGCAAAAATCTGGAAGGAGTTCGTGGAGCAGGCCGAGCAGGTGGTGGCGGTGGATGTCAATGCACCGGCAACGACGGTCGGACAGTCCAGCGGGACATCGCCGGAGCGCGCCATCGCCTCCGACCAGGATCGCCCGGCGTCGTCAGATGAAAGCCTCGCGCCGCCGTCGGCCGAATCGCATGGCGGCCAGTGCAACGTTGCGGTCTGCGAGCAATTTTATCACTCGTTCCGGTCATCGGATTGCACCTACCAGCCCTATTCGGGCGGCCCGCGGCAATATTGCGCGCGCTGATCGGCCGCCTGCTCACGACCATTCGTAGCGGACGCATCCACGGCCGCGCGGTGGAGCTTGCATGCGAACGACCGGCGGCTTAGGTCAATTTCGCGTCAGATTGACTTGCATCAAGGAAGCCGGATGAAGTCGACGTTCATGAGGGGGCGCGGGAACATGTCTCACCGCACAACTGGGACGGAGGATGTCGAACGGAATTGACTGCACGCGATTTTTCCGAGGAGGTTCGAATGCATAGGTTCATCTTGAGAGTGATGATGTCTGCACTCATCCTGTCGTTTGGCGCTGTCGGCGCGACGGCGCAGGACCGCATGACGCTACAGCCAGACCAGCAACAGATGCAGCCTCGTCCGATGGGCCACGACGGGGCCGGCATGCCCGGCCAGGGCGGCATGATGCGTGGTATGATGGAAGAGGGAATGATGGGAGGCGGCATGATGGGCCACCGCATGATGGGTGGAGGAGCAATGGGACCGTCGCCGATCATGTTGCACATCATCTTCGCGCTGATGGACAGTGATGGCGACGGAACCATTTCCCTGCAGGAGTTTCAGGCTGCTCACGAGCGAATTTTCAAGGCGATGGACCGCAACAAGGACGGCGTGCTCACGCAGGAGGAGATGCTGAATTTCATGCACGGAAGCACGGGCTCCGCCCCGCAGCATTAGCTGCGGCGGGTCGCAGATGCTACGGCGCGATGGCCTCGCTGCGTCGGCAGATCACGCTGCCACGCGACGGAGCCGGCCTTTCATCCTGAGACCGTCCCGCATGTTGAGACCAAGCAGCGCGAGGTTCGTTGCCCCTGCAGTAAGTTCGAGCGCCTGCACCGTGTAGAAAGGCGCATCGAACTCGGAGGCACGCGCCTTGAAGGCGAGAAACAGCGCGGCGGGAATCAGGACGAGGACGCCATTCGCTGCGATCAGCGGCATGCGTTTGATCTTGGCGGCGATCAATCCGGCGCGCCGTTCCTTTGCCAGCGCAAAACCCGAGCCTCCCGTTGCGGCCAGCGCTGGAACGAGCAACAGGAAGCCCCAGGGTATGGCCGTCTTGACGAGGATGACGGTTGCCTGCGATGCGAACAGTTCCGCGAGCGCGGTGGAAACCCAGAACGTCACGATCGTGGCGATCGCGACGGCGCCTGCGATCGGATGGATCATTTTAGTCATTGCCGGGCTGCCTTTGATGCGTGGTCGCGTCGGTCATGCGACGCAGATGCCGGAGACCGCGATCTTCTGGAACAGGTGCGGTGAAGCGCTGGCCGAGACCGGATAGGCCGAGATCTTCGCCCGGAATTCCGGATGCATGAATGCGGCCCGGAAATCGGCGTTCGTCTCCCACACCGCATAGTTCAGATAGGTCGGGCTTTCACCGATGGCGCGGTGAAGCTGGGTGGAGATAAAGCCGCGCTGCCGCTTCATGAAGGCCGCGTCGTCCTGCCAGGCCTTGAGAAAAATCTGCTCGTCGGAGGCGTCGAGCGTGAACACGTTCACCAGCACGACGGGGCCGGCGTCGATCGCGATCTGACGCTCGATCGGGAAGGCGGGGTCGAGAGGGCGCAACTGCTGCATGATGGCCTCGGTTCTCTGGTTGCCTGATGTCGATTTGGTATTATAGAGAATGCTTTGTTGACATTATGATGTCAATATAGTTTTATGGTGACAATATGAACAAGACCAAGCGGACCCCCGCCGCGGAAGCCCTCTCCGGCATCATGCTCGACCTGTTCCGGCTCAACGGCCTGCTTTTGACGTCGGGCGACCGGCTAGTCGCGCCGCTCGGGCTCACCAGCGCGCGCTGGCAAATTCTCGGCGCGGTCGTCGCCGCCGACCGTCCAGAGCCCGTGGCCTGGCTCGCGCGCAATCTCGGTGCCAATCGCCAGAACGTGCAGCGGATCGTCAACGACCTGCACGGTGAGGGGCTCGTCGCCTTCGAGACCAACCCGCATCACCGCCGCGCGCAGCTTGTCGTTTTGACCGACAAGGGCCGCCAAGCCTACGACGCGGCCATGCGCCTGCAGGCGCCATGGGTCAACGGCCTTGCCGACGGTGTCTCGGTCAAGGACATCGAGACGGTGGAGCGCGTCATCGTCCGTCTGCGCCAGAATCTGGAGAGCAACGACGAGGCAGACTGAATCCTGATCGTCATGCGTTTGACAATTGGCGCCGGCCGGGCGAACTGCATGGCCTCGATAACTGGCGACCGCTTATCTGTTTGGGGAGCACCAGACGAATGGAAGATTCAGCCGACCGTTTGCCGACAGGCGGGTTCGCACCGCTCGTCCCCGAGCTCGATGTGTTCGATCTGGCGAAAAGCAAGCACTTCTGGTGCGACATTCTCGGTTTCCAGATCGCGTATCAGCGGCCCGAGAACGGCTTTGTCTATGTCGAGCTGCAGGGATCGCAGGTCATGCTGTGCCAGCACAATGGCAACTGGGAAACCGGCCAGCTTGAGCGTCCCCTCGGGCGCGGCATCAATTTCCAGATGTTCGTGGCCTCGGTCGACCCGTTGCTCACTGCACTCGCGCGGGAAAACTGGCCGCTGTTTCGGGAATGTCACGTCGCCTGGTACCGGATCGGGGGACAGGAAAAAGGCAGCCGGCAATTCCTGGTCCAGGACCCTGACGGATATCTGCTGCGCTTCGCAGAGGCCATCTGCCCGCGCTTGAGGCGGTTCAACTATCTTCGCTGTTATGTTCCGCGAAAATGTCTATGAGGCAATCGTCATTGCGAGGCGCAAAGCGCCGACTTGTCCGCCGAAGCTCAACGAGCGAAGGCGGAAGCAATCCAGACTGTCTCCGCGGGGTAGTCTGGATTGCTTCGCCTCGCTCGCAATGACGACCTGACGGTTCGCGTTCTCAGCGACTGGCCGTCATCTGCTGCCGGTAGCGCTCGGCGTCCCAGTTGAGCAGCGCCTGCTCGGCCTTTTGCGGCAGGTATTTGATCTGTGCGCGCAGTGGCAGGCGGCTCGCGACCAGCACGAGGCAGCTCAGCATGGCCTGCGCGGCTGCATTGGCGTCGTTGCGAATGACGGTGCCCTTGCCGGGGATCAGCACGGCGACGGGAGCGGGCAAACCGGCCATCGCGGTGTGAGCGATTTTCGCCGTCAGGGTTTCGCCGCCCACGAGCGCGGGCAACGCGGGCCCGAGGAAAATGACGTGGTCCGGATAGAGCGAGCCTGATGTGACGAGGCGAAGGTTGTGGCGGTCGGTCGCAAGCTGGTGGCTGAGCTGGTCCGCCACCGGGCTGTACGCCGTGCCATCGCAGATCTCCGCGAGCGCGGTGGTGTCGGCGAGCGCGGCGCTGCGCGGTGGCAGCGCAAGGCGGCGCTCGACCTCCATGACGAGAGCTTCCGCGGCGCCGCAGGTCTCGGCGCCGACCACGAGGCCATGGTTGCCCAGAATCAGGACGTCGGCCGGACGCCGCGCGAGGCACTCGCTGACGGCGCGTGCAAGCGGCAGGCCGGGGTGATGATAGTCCAGCCTTTGCCAGGCGAGGCCGTGAAGGCGTGCGGCCAGCTTGTCGGTCGCATCGGTTCGCACCGACCATGCGATCGCATTCACGGAATGGACGTGCAGCACGACCGGATGCGGCATCAGCGCATGCAGCGAGGTCTCGATCGAGCCACGAAGTGGGCTGTCGTGGCCCGCAGCAAGCGGCATGCGCTCGTCGTCGTCGGCAAGCGCGGCGCGCGCACCGGACAGCGAGATCGGCACGAAGACGTCCTTGTCCTCGGCATCGGCCAGCCACATGCCGGACGCCTTCACCCAGAGCACGTCGCCCTGCTTGATCGAGGAATTGCCGCCGGCGGCCTGCGTCAGCAGGATGTTTCTGCCGACGCGCGCGGAGATGCGGCGGAGTTCGTTGATACCAGCGGTTTCCTGCATTGCGCGATGTCACCAGGCCAGATGTTGCAGTGTCCAATGTGGTGTGCGTGCCTCCGAGCCGGCGAGCTTAAGGATCGCCTGTGGCAGATCGGCGGCATCCGCGAGCGCCGCCCGGTGTACGCCGGAGCGGATCAGCGCGGTCTGCATGGCAGCGGCGCGGCCGCCGGCGATGTCGTGATCGAGCGAATCGCCGACCACGAGGACGCGCGTCGGGTCGGGGTGGCCGAGCCGCGCCAGCGCGGCTTGGAAGATCGGGGCATGCGGCTTGCCGACATATGTCACCTTGCCGCCGAGCGACTGATAGAAGGCCGCCAAGGCGCCCGGCGCCGGGATCAGTCCGCCCGCACCGAACATCATGAGGTCCGGATTGGCGCACAGCATCGGCACGTCGTGCGTCGCCGCAATGGTCAGGCGGTCGCGCCATCGTTCCGGCTCTGCGGCCGCATCGTCGAGCCCGCCCAGCAGGATGAAGTCGGCATCTTTGACATCGTCGACCAGGCCGAGGTCTAGTCCCGCCACGATGGAGCGGTCATTGTCGCGCGTGATCAGAAAGCAGGCCTGGCCAAGGTCTTTGAACGGTTCGCGCGCCCGCGTACGCAAACCGCTCCACGTCACCTCGCCCGACGACAGCACGCCGTCATAGCTCTCCGCCGGCAGGCCGAGTGCGGCGAGGCGGAGCTGATTGGCATCGGCGCGCTTGCCGGAATTGGACAGCGCCAGCACCCGCTTGCCGGCCTCGCGGAGTTTTTTCACGCAATCGCAGGCCGCGGGCGGGATCATCCGGCCTTCGTGCAGGGTGCCCCATTGGTCGAGCAGCACATGATCGAAGCGGTCGGCAATGACGCCGAGCCCGGTGACGGCGACGGGACCTCTGGTCATGGCGGGCCGCCGTGCAGCGCAAGCAGCGCCGCGCCGTAACTGGCTTCGGTCTGTTCTGCTGTCGTGACGGGAACGCCGAGCGAGCGGCGGCGGATGTCCGTCCACGGCGTGTTCTTCGCGCCGCCACCGATGCTGATCACACGGCGCAAAGCTGGCGCGCCGAGCAGCGCCAGACGCTGATAAGCGAGCGTCTCGACCGCGGCGATGCCTTCGAGCAGGCCCTGGAAGAATCGAACCGGCTCGGCGGGACGCGGCGTGATCCGCGCGGCGAGGCCAGGATCGGCGATCGGAAACCGTTCACCGGGTTTTGGCAGC
>Ga0335084_10000586_pt1 | contig 31300 bp, 25 predicted proteins | sample Lox_Sample_44_FD_206721 | JGI IMG/M metagenome (GOLD analysis project Ga0335084, IMG submission 206721) | Soil microbial communities from Loxahatchee National Wildlife Refuge, Florida, United States - Lox_Sample_4.4 | ecosystem: Environmental > Terrestrial > Soil > Wetlands | place: USA... | reverse complement strand
CGGTCGATCAGTTCCGCCGCTTCGGGCGTCGACCCCGAAGTGACCTTCATGATCGACGTGAGTCGATGCATCTTGTCGCCGGGGTTGATGCGTTCGGGGCTGTAGCCGGCGAAGAAGTCGACGTTCAATTTGAGCCCAGACGTTTGCGCGACGATCGGCAGGCAGACTTCCTCGGTCGCACCCGGATAGACCGTCGATTCGTATACGACGACGTCGCCGCGCTTGATGACTTGGCCGATCGACTTGCTGGCCGCACGCAGGGCAGCCATGTCGGGTCGCTTGTATATGTCGATCGGCGTCGGCACCGTCACGATGTAGACGTTGCAAGCCGCGATGTCGGCGAGATCGGTGGCGTACCTTAGGTGAGTCGCGGCTTCGAGTTCCGCGGGACTGACTTCGAGAGTCGAGTCGCGTCGGTGGCGCAGCTCGTGCACGCGTGCCTCGTTGATATCGTAGCCAACGGTCGGGTAACGACTTCCGAACGCGACGGCCAGCGGCAGTCCGACATAGCCCAGTCCCACAATCGCTGGGCGTACGTCTGCCAGATCTGTGATCAGCATGTCCAAGCCGTCCGTTGGTTTGGGTGTATTATGCCGGCAACCTGCGGCGAACTGTGATGAGCTTGTAGCTTCAGGTAAACGGGCAATGGGCTCGAGCGCGCGTTACAACGCTTTACAGATTGTTCGTACGCGCTGTCCTTTAATGTCGGATCGCTCGCCATAGGTACATCGATGAGCGGCTACCGATCGCAGGTGAATTGAGGATGTATCGGGAGTTTTTCGGCCTCAGCGGCAAGCCCTTCCAATTGTCGCCGGACGCACGCTTTTTCTATCCGAGCAAAGAGCATAAGCGCGCACTGTCGTTCCTCCAGTACGGGTTGGGTCAGGGCGACGGTTTCATCGTCATCACCGGCGATGTTGGCACCGGCAAGACGACGCTCGTGCAGACGCTGTTGGCCGATCTGGACCCGAAGGTCACCATCGTCGCGAACATCGTCACGACGCACCTCAAGGAGGAGGACCTGTTGAGCCTGGTGGGGTTCCAGCTCGGCGTCCGGCCGGCCGGAACCGGCAAGGCGGCGATGTTGATGGAGCTGGAGCAGTTCTTTTTGAGCCGGTTCCGCGAACATGAACGGGTGCTGCTGATTGTGGACGAGGCCCAGAACCTGCCGCGACAATCCGTCGAAGAACTACGGATGCTGTCGAACTTCCAATCCCACGGTCGCCCGCTCGTGCAGGTGTTTTTGCTGGGTCAAGAGGAATTTCGCACGACGTTGCTTTCTGAAGGGTTCGAACAACTGCGACAACGGGTCATCGCGACGTATCATCTGAATCCGCTCGATTTGGCCGAGATGCGCAGCTATATCGAGCATCGTTTGAAGTTGGTTGGCTGGCACAGCGATCCGGTCTTCACGAACGATGCGTTCGAGCGGATCTTCGCGTATACGCAAGGCGTTCCGCGTCGCATCAACAACCTGTGTGACCGAACATTGCTGTATGCATTCCTCGAGGAATTGCACCGGATCGACGGCGAGGTGGTGCGGATTGTCGGGGATGAGATTGACAACGAATTCATCGGCGACGCTCTCGACAATAAGCCGAGGGCGCCGGAACCGGTACAAGACGCACCGGTGCAACCGCTCGAGAGCATGGCGCGGATGATGTTCGACAAGGCGAACGTGCAGCAGCGGCTGGCATCGCTCGAGCGCGCGGTGGATACATTGGGCCACGGCTTGAAGGACGAGCTTCAAGACATTCGCAGCCTGCTGATGGAACTCGTCAGAGAGATGAACGAGCAGCGCGCGAAGGTTGGCGAGTTGTCGAAGCGCAAACGCGCCTCCTAGTTCCCCGATTCGACTCGTTAGTGGAAATCGCGCGACGCGAAATGCTTGTTTGCGCCGGTGTGGCCGAGCGTTTCGAGCAAGTCGGTGTGATCGACGACGTGACCGGCCACGACGTGGATCACCTCGCCCTCTCGCTCGATGGTGCCTTTGATCTGCAGCAGCTGACCTTGCAACAGTTCGGCCCGATAGCGTTCGAGCACCGATGTCCACACGATGATGTTGATGTTGCCGGTCTCGTCTTCGAGTGTCAGAAAAACGACGCCGGAGGCTGAACTCGGCCGCTGTCGGCACGTGACGAGGCCGGCGACTTGAATGAATTGCCCGTGATGAGATTCGTTCAGCTGCGCCGCGCGGCGGCAATCGCGGATCGGTTCGCGATCGCGCAGTAGCCCGAGCGGATGCGGCCCGAGCGTTAGCGTCAGATAGCTGTAGTCCGCGAGCATGTCTTGACCGACCGTCGGTGCATCGAGACGTACGTCGGTTCGATACGCATCGTATCGGTCGGCGACTCGCCAGAGCGCGGTTGTGGGCTGGACATCCGCCACGTCCCAATGCGCCTGATAGCGGTGGCCGGACAGTTCGGCGAGCGCACCTGCGCGAGCCAAACAACCGAGTTCGGCCGCATTCAATGTCGCGCGCGTAGCCAAATCTCGATTGTCGCGATAAGGCCGATTGCGCTCGATGCGAAGGCCGGCCTCCTTACCGAGACCTTTGACGAGCCGCAGACCTAGGCGCAACGCAGCTTGTTCGTCCGCGTATCTATACGGGCTCGGGAGCGGCGGAGACGAAGGGGCTTCCAATCGATGGTCCCAGCCGCTGCATTGCACGTTCACCGGCCGCGCCTCGATGCCGTGCCGGCGCGCGTCCTGAATCAATTGCGATGGCGAATAGAATCCCATCGGCAAGCTGTTCAGTAGCCCGCAGTAGAACGCCGTCGGCTCGTGGCGCTTCAACCATGCGGAGACGTAGACGAGCAGCGCAAAGCTCGCAGCGTGCGATTCCGGAAATCCGTATTCGCCGAAGCCTTTGATCTGCTCGAAGACGCGTTCTGCAAACGATCGATCGTGGCCGCGCGCCCTCATGCCGTCGATCAGCTTCGCTTCGAACCGTTCGAGGCCGCCGCGTCGCTTCCATGCCGCCATCGCGCGGCGGAGTTGGTCGGCTTCACCGGCGCTGAATCCGGCCGCCACCATCGCGAGTTCGATCACTTGCTCCTGGAAGATCGGAATGCCGAGCGTGCGTTGCAGGACGCCGCGCACCGCGTCGTTCGAGTAGGTGACCGGCTCGAGCCCCTGCCGCCTGCGCAAGTACGGGTGAACCATGTTTCCTTGGATGGGACCCGGTCGAACGATCGCCACTTCGATGACGAGATCGTAGAACGTGCTCGGTTTGAGGCGCGGTAGCATGCTCATCTGCGCGCGCGATTCGACCTGGAACACGCCGACGCTGTCGCCGTGTTGCAGCATCTCGTACGTGTGCGGATCTTCGGGCGGAATCGAATCGACCGTGAATTCGCTGCCGCGAAACGCGTTCATGTGGTCGAGCGCTTTACGAATCGCGGTCAACATGCCGAGTCCGAGCACGTCGACCTTCAATAAGCCGAGCGACTCGAGATCGTCCTTGTCCCATTGAATGACGGTCCGTTTTTCCATGGCGGCGTTTTCGATCGGAACCAGTTGTGCAAGCGGACCTTTCGAGATGACGAAACCGCCGACGTGCTGCGATAGGTGGCGAGGGAATCGGATGATTTCCCGTACGAACAGGAGGAACTGTTGCACCGTCGAACTGCTCGCGTCGACGCCGGCGCGGGCACAACGCGCTTCGAGTACCTCCTGTTCGTCCCACCACGCGAGCGATTTCGCCAACAGATCCACGAGGTCGCCGGACAAGCCGAGCGCTTTGCCGACGTCGCGTACGGCGCTGCGTGGCCGATACGTGATCAACGTGGCCGCCAACGCTGCTCGATCACGACCGTATTTTCGGTAGATGTACTGGATGACATCTTCGCGGCGCTCGTGTTCGAAGTCGATGTCGATGTCCGGCGCTTCGTTGCGCTCCCTCGATACGAAACGCTCGAACAACACGTGTTGTCGCGACGGGTCGACTTCGGTGACGTTGAGACAATAACAGACCGCAGAATTGGCCGCGGAACCGCGGCCTTGACACAAGATTCCTTCGCCGCGCGCGAATTGCACGATGTCGTAGACGGTCAGGAAGAAGTATTCGTAGCGCAGCGTCGCGATCAATTCGAGTTCATCGTCGATCATGTCCACGATGTGCGGTGGAACGCCGCCGGGCCATCGCCGCGCGGCGCCGGCGAACGTGATTTGCCGTAGGAACTCGGCCGGCGTCAATCCCGGCGGGACCAGTTCTTCGGGGTATTCGTAGCGCAGTTCGTCGAGCGAGAAATGACATCGATCGAGGATTGCGATCGACTCTTGCAACATCTCTGTCGGATACAGCGCGCGCAGTCGGTCGATCGGTCGTAGATGCCGTTCCCGATTGGCATGCAGAGCGGTGCCCAGTTCCGCGACCGACGTCTTCAGGCGAATCGCCGTCAATACGTCCTGCAACGGTTTCCGTTCGGCGATGTGCATGTGCACGTCGTTGGCCGCGACGATCGGCAGATCGAGCCGCATCGACAGCGTCAACGCGGTTGCCGCCAGGTCGAGGTCGTCGCCGTTCTGCAGTAACTCGAGTGCAATCCACAAGTTGGGCAACAGACTGCGTAGTCGACGGCCCTGTTCGATCAGCGAACCGATCGACTCGCCGTTCGGTACCCACAAAACGAAGCAATCGGCGACGCCCCAACTCAAGTCGTCGATCGATATGCGATAAGCGCCTTTCTTGTCGTGCAACCGCCCCCGCGTGATCAGTGTCGACAAATGGCCATACGCGGTTCGATTCGGCGCCAGCATCACGAGCTTGATGCCTTCGGTCAGAACGAACTCGGCGCCGATGACGAGCTTGATGGCGTGCCGCTTCGCTTCGACGTGCGCTTTCACGATGCCGGCGAACGAGCATTCGTCGGTGATCGCGATGCCGCGATAGCCGAGTTCCGCCGCGCGAACGACCAGTTCTTCGGGGTGCGATGCACCGTCGAGAAAACTGAAGTTACTTTTACAGTGCAGCTCTGCAAAGTCGTCAGGAGAAATAGCCATGGATGAACCAATCTCCGTTTCGATCGACGAATACCCAACATTGGCTGCCGTTCGCATGGCGTGCGACGAAATAGTCGCGATGCTTCGGCTCGTAAACATCGGCCGTCGACCACCAACCGACGTCGATCCGTTCCGGTCCACGCAACAACGTCAGCTGTCGTCGCCGCGTCGGTTTCGGCGTGCGCAACAGTGCGAGAGGCCTACGTACGGTGCTCCGCGGAGCCGGACGATCGCGTTGCGTGGCGGTCCCGATGATCGGCGGCGCGGCCGTCCACGCGAATTCGGGGCGGTGGTCGTCGCGGGTTCGTATGCCGGTGCACGCGTCGTCGCCGAGGCGCGCCTTGAATTGATCGATCAATTCGGCCGGAGAATGCCCGGCGAGTTCCGCGCGACCGAACAACGGTCTGTTTTCGTCCTGCCACGGCGCGAGCCGGATCGTCGTCAGTCGCAACGACAGCACTTCGTCGGATAAATCGAGCGCATCGAGTTTCAGACGACTGATCGACAGTAATGTCTGATTGCTTTGTTGGGGACGCGCGAACTCGACCTCCATCGTCGTCGCGGTCGAACCGAACGGCGCGAATCGCCAACTGAGGCGCATGACGCCGAGTTGTCGGCCGATCAACCAATGCTCGAGATCGCGAGCGAGGCGATGCATCGGAAACGACAGCGCCTCCTTGCTCGAAATGGTCTGCAGGAAGTTCAACTCCGCCGTGAAACGTTCGACGGGCGTGACGAGGATTCGCGGGTCCGGTTTCTGCCCCGATATGCGTTCGAGATAGTCGAGCAGCTTGGGGCCGAACCGGCGGCCGAGTTCGGCAGTCGGTAACCTGAACACTTGGCCGAGCGTCTCGATGCCCATGTTCGAGAACCGTTCGACCGCATCGGCGTCGAGCTCCGTGTGTTGCAGCGGAATGCGCCGCAACGACTCGATGACTGCGGATTTGATGCCGTCCGGCCCGGGCGAGCGGGGTAGTTCGCAGTTCTCCCGGGCCCGTGCCAGTGCGAGCGCCGCGAGCGGCGTATGACCGATGCCGATGTCGGCGCGATGCCCGAGCTCGCCCAACAGCCCGATCAAGGCGCGCTTGAGTCCGTACAGGCCGCCGAACAAACGGAGGCTGCCGTCGACTTCGATCAGGATCGCCGACGGTTCCTGAATGCTGACGCTGGCGCTGAAGCGATACGTTGCGTCGGCGAGAAAACGCAGCCGCTCGCGCTCGGCCGCGACGTCGCGACAGAAATGTACGAGCCCCGGACTGATGCTGTGCGCGGTCGCTAGACTGCTACCGATCGTGATGCCATCGGCGAAGGCCGCGTCGTTGCACGCGAGGACGCGATTGTCTTCGACCAGCGTCGCAGGGCGAACGTCATCGATCATGCGTCGCGCGCACACTTCGAGCCCGAAGGCCGGTAGTTCCGCGCAGAACCACAGCATCGTCAGAGACCGATCCGCGCCGAGCGCGACGCGCCCAGCTGTTCGATTCGAGGCAATTGCCACGCGCGCCGACCGCTCGACCGCCACGTCGTCAATTGCTCGCGCAGATCGAAACGCGAGATGCGTGTCGCTCGTTGCGCGAGCGGCAGTTCCAATCGAGCGATCGGCCAGCCGCCGCGTCGTTTCAGAATCTCGACGCTCAAGCGATCCGGCTTGGTGGTATGTGAGAGCGCGATGCGCAGCTCCGCCATCGATTGACGCCGGGCGGCTTCGCCGGGGCGAAAGAGAACCGCGAGGGTCTCGCCGCGGCGAGTCGCGAGCTTGAGTCGCCGGATGTCTTTCGGCGTCAGTTTCGATTCGTCGAGCCACGCGAGAACGGCGCTGCAACTACCCGATTTGACGGCGTGTTCCGTTGCCCACAACGCATCGTCCGCAGATGTCGGGCGTACCCACAGTTGTTTGCCGACGTCGATGCCGATCTCGGCGAGTGCGGGTGCGTATGGAATGTGCGGTGGATCGATCCACGCGACCCAGCGCTGTTCGTCGGCATTCAAGGTGGCGAGCGCCGGTCCAAGCAAGCGCAATTCGCCGATACCGACTCGATCCGACAACAGCTCGACCAGCCCGGCCTTCGGCCAACCTCGATCGATCAACAATGCGTCGAGGGTCGGATAACCGGTGCCGATGCCTTGCGAGCGGGGTTCGATACGATCGGCACGCCACAGATCGGGATGCGCAAGGAGTGCCTCAGCCGGACCGGAACGATGGGTCATGGTGATACTGTATTTTCATACAGGGGCCGTCCAGGTTACCTGTATGCATATACAGTATCAAGGTGTTCTAGACGGAGGTCCGATGTCCTCGGCCGCGACCGATCGCGTAGTAGTCGAATCCCAATTGCCGGAGATAGTCAGGGTCGTACAGGTTGCGGCCGTCGAAAATCGTCGGCGTTCGCAACTGTCGCTTCAACGCTTCGAAATCGGGGCTTCGAAATTCGTTCCACTCCGTGATCACCACCAACGCATCTGCTCCCTCGAGGGTCGCATCGCGCCTATCGCACAACACGAACCCCGCCTGCTTCCCGTACAGACGCCGAGCTTCCGCCGCCGCCGCCGGATCATAGGCGCGCACCGAAGCGCCGTGCGCCCAAAACCCCTCCATCAAAGCTCGGCTCGGCGCTTCGCGCATATCGTCGGTATTCGGTTTGAACGCGAGGCCCCACAACGCGAACGTACGGCCCGTGATCGAGGTGCCGAAGTGCCGCAAGATCTTGCCCAACAGCACCTGTTTCTGTCGCTCGTTGACGCCTTCGACGCCGCGAACGATCTGCGCGTCGTAGCCGTTGGCGCCCGCCGTGTGCAGCAGCGCTCTGACGTCCTTCGGAAAGCACGAGCCGCCGTAGCCCGCGCCCGGGTAGATGAAGTTGAACCCGATACGCGGATCAGAGCCGATTCCGCGGCGAACGGCTTCGATGTCGGCGCCGAGCAGATCGGCGAGGTTCGCAAATTCGTTCATCAAGCTGATTCGCGTCGCGAGCATCACGTTGGCGGCGTATTTCGTCAGTTCGGCCGAGCGGACGTCCATACGCAGAATGCGGTCGTGATTGCGATTGAACGGCGCATACAGATGCTCGAGCGTGCGGGCGCTCGCATCGTTGCTCGATCCGATGATGATCCGGTCCGGTTTCATGAAATCGTTGATCGCGGCGCCTTCCTTCAAGAACTCGGGATTCGAGACGACGTCGAATCCGATGGCGACGCTGCGACTCGCCAACGTTTCCGCGATGGTGCTGCGAACGAGGTCTGCGGTTCCGACCGGCACCGTGGATTTGTCCACGATGATCTTGGAAGACGTCATGTGCGATGCGATCGTTCGCGCGACGTCGATGACATGACGTAGGTCGGCGGAACCGTCGTCAGCCGTCGGCGTTCCGACGGCGATGAACTGGACGTCGCCGTGCGCGACCCCGGCGGCCGCGTCGGTCGAGAAGCGCAGGCGTCCCGCGCGCACGTTGCTTCGAACCATCGGCTCGAGGCCGGGTTCGTGAATCGGAATCTCGCCGCGACCGAGCGCCGCGATCTTCTGTGCGTCGACATCAATGCATAGCACGTGGTTGCCCATCTCGGCAAAGCACGTACCGGTCACCAAACCGACGTATCCGGTCCCGAACAGGGTGATGTTCAAAATCTGTGTCCGGTCGAAGCGGAGGGGTTCGCCAAGCTTAGCAACGCGGCGCTGGGCATTGGATGCCGCGATGTAAAGGATTGTCGAGCGCGGCGGTTACAGCGCGACCTCGATCAACGACGGCCCGGGCGCAGCCAGCGATCGGGCGAGCTGCGTGTTGAACTCTTCGGCGGTCGTCGCGCGCGTCGCCGGCACGCCCATGCCGTTTGCAAGCTTCACCCAATCGAGGTCCGGCCGGTCGAGCGACAACATTTCGTCGGCCTTGCGGCCCGGGTTGCCGGCACCGACGCGCATCAGTTCGACCTGCAGGATCGCGTACTTGCGGTTCGCGAAGATCACGGCGGTGACGTCGAGCTTCTCTCGCGCCATCGTCCACAGCGATTGCACCGTGTACATGCCGCTGCCATCCCCTTCGAGCGCGAGCACGCGGCGTCCCGGGCACGCGACCGCTACGCCAACCGCGCTCGGCAGACCTTGGCCGATCGCGCCGCCGGTCAAGTCCAACCAATCGTGTTGAGGCGCGCCAGCCGTTGACGCCGGTATCGCGAAGCCGGACGTCGCGGCTTCGTTGACGATGATCGCGTTCTCGGGCAGCAGATGGCCGAGCGTCTGCGCGGCACTCTGCGGGTTCAGTTGGCCGCGTGGCAACGCCGGACGTTGTGCCGCAGTGACGACAGGTGCCACCTTGCGGGCGCCGACGGCATCGCACAGGGCCTCGAGGGCGGCCAGCGCATCTTGCTCGGGCGTCGCGAGCGTGTGCCGCGCGCAACCGGCCGGCGTCAGCTCGCTCGGTTTCCCGGGATAGGCAAAGAATGTGACCGGCGCTTTCGTCGCGACGAGGATCAAATGACGAAACGGCGCCAAAACCTCTGCGGCTTGTTCGCCGAAATACGGAACGCGCTGCACGTCGACGCGGCCGGCGCCGCGCGCGATGCGCGTGACGAACGTATCGGCGAAGAGCTGTGCGGCGGTGTGCTTCGCAATGCGACCGGCGAGCGTCAGCCCACGTTCGCCAAGCGCTGCGCCGTTCATCAGGAGCGCGCACGGTTCCCCGGACCGCAGCGCAACGGCGGCGGCATCGATCGCTGTGCTCGACGGCGCAGGCCAACGCGGAATCGGCAGCGGTGCGGCGGGCTCGATCGCTTCGCCCCACGCGGTATCGGCCGGCAGGATCAGCGTCGCGATTTGGCCGGGCGGCGTCATGGCCGCCGCGACGGCGGCGGCGCCGTCCGCGGCGACCGTCTTCGCCGACTCGGACGCCTTGATCCAGCCCGACACGGGGCCGGCAAATCCGGCGATGTTCGACGTCAGCGGCGCGTCCAAGTGACGGTGGTAGGTGGCGTGATCCCCAACGACATTGACGAGGGGCACGCGCGCGCGCCGCGCATTGTGAAGATTCGCGAGACCGTTCGCCATGCCGGGACCGAGGTGCAACAGCGTGCAAGCGGGTTTGCCTGTCATTCGTGCATAGCCGTCTGCAGCGCCGGTGACCACGCCTTCGAACAAGCCGAGCACGCTACGCATACCCTCCTGCTTGTCGAGCGCCGCGACGAAGTGCATCTCCGACGTGCCTGGGTTCGTGAAACACACTTCGACGCCGCACCCGACCAGCGTTTGCAGCAGGCTTTCTGCACCATTCATGAGGGACCCCCGTTCAACGCGACGAGTGTACGGCAGCGCTGCACGTTTCCCAACGCGGTGCTTTGCATTCGCTCGGCGATCGAATTAGGCTCGCCGCTCCTTGCGATTCCGGATGACGCGCGTGTCGAAACGTGACTACGATCTGTTCGTCATCGGCGCCGGTTCGGCCGGTACGCGCGCCAGTCGCATGTCTGCGCGCTACGGTGCGCGCGTCGCCGTCGCCGAAGAGCGCTATCTCGGCGGCACGTGCGTCAACGTCGGTTGCGTGCCGAAAAAGCTGTTCGTCTACGGTTCGCATTTCTCCGAAGACTTCGACGATGCGGCGGCGTACGGCTGGACGGTCGGCGAGACTCGCTTCGATTGGTCGACGCTGCGCGACAACAAGACGCGCGAGATCGAACGCCTCAATGGAATCTATCGCGGTCTGCTCGAAGGCGCGGGCGTCGAGGTCATCACGCGCCGTGTGCGGCTGCGCGATCGCCACACGATCGAAGTGGGCGACGACACCGTGTCCGCCGATCGCATCTTGGTAGCGACCGGCAGCTGGCCGCACGTGCCCGATTTTCCCGGCCGCGAGCACGTCGTCACGTCGAACGAAGCCTTCTACCTCGACGAGTTCCCCGAGCGGGTCGTCGTAGTCGGCGGCGGCTACATTGCGGTCGAGTTCGCCGGCATCTTCGCCGGCCTCGGCGCGCGTACGACGTTGCTGTATCGCGGTCCGTTGTTCCTACGCGGCTTCGACGACGGCGTCAGGACTTTCGTCGCCGGACAATTGCGCGAGAAACACATCGACCTGCAGTTCGACGCGAGCGTCGAACGAATCGAGCTCGCGCGCAACGGCGCGCGGCGCGTGGTGTGCACCGACGGACGTAGCACCGAAGCGGACCTGGTGCTCTACGCGACCGGGCGACGACCGAACGTACGCGACTTCGGTCTCGAAGAAGCGGGCGTGCGCCTCGACGAGCACGGTGCGGTCGCGGTCGACGACCGCTATCGAACGAACGTCGACAACATCTTCGCGATCGGCGACGTCATCGACCGCGTGCAGTTGACGCCGGTCGCGATCGCCGAAGCAATGGTCGTCTCGGACAACCTCTACAACGGCGCCGATCGCGCGCTCGACTATCTCGGTGTGCCGACCGCCGTCTTCTGCCAACCAAACATAGGTACCGTCGGTCTGACCGAGGTGCAGGCGAAGGAAGCGGGGCGGGCGCTGCGCATTTTCGAGTCGACGTTCACGCCGATGAAACACACGATGTCGGGCCGCAACGAACGCACCTTCATGAAACTGGTGGTCGATGCGGCCACCGACCGCGTGCTCGGAGCGCACATGGTCGGTCCCGATGCCGGTGAAATCATCCAAGGCCTCGGCATTGCGTTGAAAGCCGGCGCCACGAAGGCGCAGTTCGATTCGACCATCGGTATTCACCCGACCGCAGCAGAGGAGTTCGTCACGATGCGGGAGCCGGTTCGATGATGCATAGACGATCGGTGTGGGCGGCAACGGTCGCCGTTCTGCTCGCTGTGAACGCAGCCGACGGGTCGTGCTCGACGAAACCGGCCCCAAACGCGCGCAACGTGATCCTGTTCGTCGGCGACGGCATGGGCATCGCGACCGTAACGGCCGCGCGCATTCTGGACGGTCAGCAGAAGGGCGGGCCCGGCGAGGACAACGTTCTCTCGTTCGAGCAGTTCCCGTACACCGCATTCTCGAAGACATACACGGTCGACTTTCAGGTCGGCGAATCGGCCGGCACGATCACGGCGATGATGACCGGACAGAAGACGCGTAGCGCGGTCATCGGCGAAAGTCCGGCGGCGACGCCCCGGCAATGCGAAGGCGCGGCTGCGGCTGCGGTTCCGACGTTGCTCGAACAGGCGGCTGACCGCGGCCTCGCGACCGGTGTCGTGACGACTACGCGCATCACGCACGCAACGCCGGCCGGCACCTATGCGCATACGCCGGAGCGCGACTGGGAATCGGACGTGACGACGCCGACCGATGCGCAGGCGCAAGGCTGTCGCGACATTGCGAGCCAGTTGGTCGAATTCGCGCACGGCGGCGGCATCGACGTGATGATGGGCGGTGGGCGCGCGTTGTTCTTACCGAGCGACGTCGTGGATCCGGAGTATCCGAATCAGCACGGTGTCCGGGCCGATGGACGCAACTTGATCGAGGTGTGGAAAGCCGACCATCCGCATCGGATATTCGTCTGGAATGCGGCGCAACTGGCGGAGGCGCCGAATGCATCGGGCACGCAATTGCTCGGACTGTTCGACCCCGATCACATGCATTTCGAGGCCGATCGGTCGACCGATGCCGGCGGCGAACCGTCGCTTGCGGAAATGACGGCGAAGGCGATCGAAATCCTGTCGAAGCGCGGGAAGGGCTTCTTCCTGCTCGTCGAAGGCGGTCGCATCGACCACGGCCATCATGCTGGCAACGCGTACCGCGCGTTGACCGACACGATTGCATTCGCGAATGCGGTCGCGACTGCAGCTCGTATGACCGACCCGAAGGACACGTTAGTCATCGCGACCGCCGATCACAGCCACACGCTCGCGATCCAAGGCTATCCGGCGCGCGGCAACCCGATCCTCGGCAAGGCGAAGGCGCCGGACGGGTCGCTCGAGCTGGATGCGATCGGCAAGCCGTACACGACGCTGAGCTATGCGAACGGACCCGGCGCGCTCGAAGCGTCCAACACGCAACCGGCCGGCACCAAGCACTATCCGAACTTTGCTAAACAATTTTACCCGGCCGCGGTGGCGCGGCCGGATCTGACGAACGTCGACACCTCGGCGCCGGACTATCTGCAGGAGTCGGCCATTCCGATGTCGGCGGAGACGCACGGCGGCGAAGACGTGCCAGTGTATGCGCGCGGCCCCGGCGCCGATGCGGTGCACGGCGTGATCGAGCAAAACCGCATCTATTTCATCATGAAGGACGCGTACGGTTGGTGACTTAAGCGCCGTCAGAAGGCGACGGCGCAGACTTCGCACAGCGCGTAGGTGTGCAGCGGATCGTCGAGTCGGACGAAGTCGGCAACGGTACGCGCGAGCTGCGATAGGCGTGCCGCCGATGCGAAACCGAGGCTGTCAGCGATCTGCTGCAGCAATTGTTCGCGCGCGGACAGCGGCTTCTCGATGAAGCGGACCTGGTAGTCCGTGAGATTGGCGCGCTTCGCGGCGGCGGTAATCGCGTCGGGCAATTGCCCGAGGCCGTCGACCAGCCCCAGCTCGTGGGCCTTGCGGCCGGTCCACACCCGACCTTGGCCGATCTTGTCGACTTGCTCCGGAACCATGTTGCGCCCCCGCGCGACGAGGTCGAGGAAGCGCTTGTAGCCCGACTCCACGTTCGCTTGCAGGATGTGACCCATTGCATCCGATACGCCGCCGAACGGATCCAAGCCGTTCGCGAGCGGCGCGGACGCGACGCCGTCGCGGCTGATGCCGATCGCTGCGAGGCTGTCTTCGAAGGTCGGCACCATACCGAAGATGCCGATCGATCCGGTGATCGTCGTCGGCGCCGCCCAAATTTCGTCCGCCGTCGCCGAGATCCAATAGCCGCCCGACGCGGCTACGCCGGCCATCGACACGATGAGCGGCTTGCCCGATGACTGCAGCTGCTCGAGCTCTTGCCGAATCACCTCCGACGAGATCGCTGCGCCGCCGGGCGAGTCGACGCGCAACACGACCGCTTTGATCTTTTCATCGAGCCGGGCGTTGCGGATCAATTCGCTCAAGCTGTCGGCGCCGATGCGGCCGCGCGGTTGGTCGCCCGGCAGGATCATGCCGCTCGCGACGACGACACCGATTTCGTTGGCGGCCGGCGGCGGCGTATGCCGGGTGATCCGCAAATAGTCGGCGAATCCGATCTGCTTGAACGTGCCGTCGGACTCACCGACTTTAGCGATCAGGCGGCTGCGCATTTCGTCGCGCGAGATCAATTCGTCCACGAAACCACGTTCGAGTGCAACGCGTGCCATGTCGCCGCCGGCCGCCTTCAGGAGGTCTTCGTATTTGTTCACGTATTCGTTGACTTGATCGAGCGTCAGCTTGCGGTTCGCCGCGATTCTGTCGATGTAGCCGTGCCACAGCTCCTCGATCATCGCTCGATTCGCCTCGCGCGCCTCAGGAGACATGTCAGTACGCGTGTAGGGCTCGACGGCCGCCTTGTATGCGCCAACGCGAAAGACGTGAACCTTCACCTTCAGCTTGTCGAGGACGTCCTTGTAGTAGCTTTGGTACGCGCCGAAGCCCGTCAGCAACACCTGCCCCATGGAATGCATGTAGATGCTGTTCGCATACGAGGCAAGGTAGTACTGGCCTTGAGTGTAGTAGTCGCCGACCGCCACGATTTCCTTGCCGGCTGCTTTCGCGTCGGCGAGCGCGTCGCCGAGGCCGCTGAGGTGCGCCGTGCTGATCCCGGTGAGATGTTCGAGATCGAGCACGATGACCGGCAAGCGACCGTCTTTCTTCGCGCCGTCGATGGCGTCGATCAGGTCCTGATATCGCGTCTCGCCGGCGATGTCCTCGCCGCCGAATAGCGCTTCGAACGGCGCCGACTGCGTCGTCTGTTCGACGACCGTACCTTCGGGTGCGATGACCAGAGCTCCTTTGTCCGGGACCGTCATCTTCGTGCCGCCGGAGACGAGGAGGATCAGTACGATCAGTGTCAGCACGACGAAGAGCAAGTTCGCAATGAAGATTCGCAGCGTCGTCAAGCCGCGGCCGAGGGCGCCGAAGAAACGACGCAGCGCAGATTCGTTTGTCATCGAGATTCCCGACGCGATGAGGCCGCGATTCTCACGGCATCGATCGCAAATTGAAAGCGCAAACCCGCGGAAACGAGACCTGTTAGCACGTGCGACGGTGCATGCGCGGTATCCTGCTGCGTCGGCGGACGGAATCGGCTTGAGGCATTCGATGAATCCCGAATCGCGGCAGCTCGTTTGGACGTGGCGCGACGCCTGCAGGGCCGTCGGCGCATCGGTCGTCGATGGGCCGGATCTCTACGGCGTCAGCATCGATACCCGGACGCTCGAACCCGGTGATCTATTCGTCGCCCTGCTCGGCGATCCGGGACCGCGCTTCAATACCGACTCGCGCAGCGATCGCGACGGCCACGACTACGTCGGCGATGCCCAGCGTCGCGGCGCGGCGGGCGCGTTGACCCATCGTGCAATCGACTGCGATCTGCCGCAGATGCGCGTCGGCGATACGCTCGATGGGCTGTGGGCGCTTGGTCGCGGAGCTCGACGACGGTTCGTGCGCACTACGTTCGCCGTTACCGGCAGCAGCGGGAAGACGACGGTGCGTTCGTTTCTTGCGGCAGCGCTCGGTTGCCGGCAAACGCCCGGCAGCTTGAACAATTTCTGGGGCGTGCCGTTGTCGTTGGCGCGCACGCCGGCAAACGCGCCCGCCATGGTGATCGAGATCGGTACCAATCATCCGGGCGAGATCGAACCCTTGGCGCGATTGGCCGAACCGACCGTCGCGTTGGTGCTGAACGTGCGGCCGGCCCACTTGCAATACTTCGAATCGATCGACGGATTGCGCCGCGAGAAGCTCAGCATCTTCCAAGGGATTGTTCGGGGCGGTGTCGCGGTTCGCCCCGACGATCTGCCGCTGGAACCGCTGCCGAGCGGCGTTCGTACGATGACGTTCGGACAATCGAACGGCGCCGACGTGTCGCTCCGCGAGTATGCGAGCGATACGCGGATCGGAACCTACCGGGTGGGCGGACGTATCGTTCGCGCCCGGGTCCCAGGCGGCGGCGTGCACCGTGCGTTGTCGCTCGCCGCCGTCATCGCGTGTTTGCACGCGGCGCAGACGCCGATCGAACTCGCGCTCGAACTTCCCGATTCGATCGTACCGACCGGGCGCGGTTCGCGCGAATCGATCGGCGGCGTCGAGCTCATCGACGATAGCTACAATGCGAATCCGACCAGCATGGGCGCGGCGCTCGGCGGCCTCGCGAGCGAACCGGCGCGCCGAACCTACGCGATCCTCGGCGAGATGCTCGAACTCGGCGACGACGGTCCGACATACCATCGCGGCTTGGCTGCGCAATGCGAGCACATCGACCGCGTCGCATGCGTCGGAGCCGGCATCGAACCGTTGTGGGACGCGTTGGCCGCCAAGCAGCGGTGGTTTCGCGCCGAGCGCGCTGCCGACGTCGCGGTCGACGACATCGCACGCGAGCTAAAGCCCGGCGACGTCGTGCTGATCAAGGGGTCCAACCGCGTCTTCTGGAAATACGATTTCGCGAGGCGGTTGAAGGATGCGCTCGCGAGTCGGGTCGAGCGACGCTGACGCATCTACGAAGGGCCGCTCAGCCTTCGCCGCGCGCCTTCGACGTGCGCCAATGTTCGGCGGCGAACGCCGTGACGAGCAGACCGAGTGTGTCGTGAACGATCGCCGTGTCGTTCCGCCAATCGGCGTCGATCAAGAAGAATAGCGCGAACCCGGAGATCGACAGGACCGCGACGACCGCCGCCAGTGCGCCGCCGCTCACTCTGCGCTTGCGCTGTTGCCACCCCTCCGAACCGTGTCGCGCCATGACCCACCCGAACAGGAAGGCCGTCGCGATCGCGAGCACGCCATGCAGCAAGGCGGCGGTCGATTCCCACGGATGGCGGGCAACGCCGAACGGGCCGGGCGACGCGAAATAACGATGCAGCACCCACCATGCGCAGCCGGTCATCCAGACCCCACCGAAGACGACGTACACCGACAGCCGCAGACGCGACGGCATCAACCGCCGCTGATTGGAATCGGAGAGGTCGTCCCGCTCGGGGCGATGCATCGTCATTGCGCGGGGGTCGTGCGCAACGCCGTCTGCCACAGTGCGTACAGCCATCGGACGCCTTGGGTCACGTGTTCGGACGACAACGTCGCGCCCGAGATGTTCTTGATGTCGATTCGGAACTCCAATTGCGCCAGATCGTTCTTGTTGGCGAACTGCGCGCGCCACGCTGCGTTGCGAATCTCGGCGCCGTGGCTTTCACGGTACGACAGCACTTCGATCGCCTTCAACGCGCCGTTGGCGTCGATCGCCGTCGCATACGAGATGTAGTCGGACCGTCCGATGACTTCGTCGAAAAACACATAGCCGACGACGACGCCGTCGCTAACGGCGCTCCAAATGCGCAGGGTGCCGTGCGGCGGCTGCGGTCCGGCGAGCTTGACGACCGCGTTCTTCTGATCGGGCGTCAGAGAAATCAGCACGGGCTCGAACGATTGCGCATTCGGGAAGAATTCCTTTTGCGCAACGTCGATCGTCAGATAGTCCGCGGCGACGACCACGGACGCCGGCGTCAGCAACGCGGCGGCGCCGATCATTCCGAACAGTCCGCGATCGATGTCGGGCATTAGAATTGGTATCCGAAGCCGAAGTTGATCAAGTCGCTTTCTCCGTCGCCGTGGAAATGTTGGTAATCGGCTTTGAGCACCACGCCGCGCGCGAAGAAAAAGCTGAGCCCGCCGGTAATGATATCTTGGTCCGGACCGTTGGACGGCGTCAGGCCCGGGGCGAGATCGGCGTAGTTCGATGCCGTGTTCAATCGCTCGAAGCGCACGAACGGTTTGATCGCGTTGGTGCTCCAGTCGTATAGGTCGTACGCGGCCTGCGCATACCAACCGTAGAAACTCTCCGGGATCAGCGTCGGATTACCGACGAACGTGGCATTGACCTTTGCGGTGTTCGAGATGTGGCCGTTCGCGTACAACGCCGCGAATTCGAAGCGGCCCGGCGTCCACGTGCCGTGCGCCTCCCACAGCGTGATCTGGTTGTCGTCGAACCCGGGCTGACCCTGTGAAGCATCGCCGCTGAAGATCGATGCGCCGAGCCGTACGCCCGGGATGCCGGTGTAGTTCAACGCAAGGACGCCGGCGAGATCGCTCGCCTTCGCGAGCGCGAGTTCTTGGTGGATCGAGCCGAGCGGCGACTCCTCGCCTTCCGGCGACGTCGGATCCCACTTCGACAGATTGAAGCCGGTGGTGAGGCCGGCGTCCCAACGCAAACCGAACTCGGTATCGCCTTCCACGAGGAAGCCGCCCTCACGCCACGTCGTCGGGATGATGGCGGTCTCGACGCGGTTGCGGAATACGCCGTAGTAGTTCGCTGGTTCGTGGTTTTCGTTCAGCAATCCGCTCGGGATCAGGAATAGGCCGACCTTGCCGAACAGCCGGTCGCTGAACGAATGCTCGACGTACATCTGTTCGACTTCGACCTCGCCCGGGTCGTCGGCGGAACTGACGCCGTTCTCGACTTCGAGTTCGCTGACCATGTGCGTGTTTTCGTCGAACTGGTTGCGCATGCCGACGACGAAGCGCTGCGCGTTTTCGGTCGTGTCGGACGGATTGTCCGTCGGCCGCCCATACGTGATCTCGCCATAGCCGAAGAACGACACGCCGCGATCGCTCGACGTCGCGGCCGACCCGCCCGCAACGGCGTTCGACACGTCGGGAATCAAGTTCGTCGACGTGAGCTGTTGCTGTTGCTCGGCGGTTACCTTCGCGAGTTGCGTCTTCAGCGCCGTGACTTCGTCGGCCAGCGCCCGCATTTGCGCCTCGAGCTCCTCGTTGGTGGCGGCGAATGCCGACGCCGACGCCACGGCGAGCAACGCGAAAAGCGCCGCGCCCACGCGGCGTCGGACAGAAGCAATGATCGATGTGTGCATGGTTGCCTCGATGGTTGGCGATGGGTGAGCTACGGGTGATAGCCGTCGGTGAGCGTCTGCAAGAACGCGATCACCTCGGCAATTTCGTCGGGCGACAGCGCCGGCGCGTCGCCCGAGTGACGGTTGTACGGAACTTCGTTCGTGTTGACGTTCGCGACGTATTCCGGCGGCAGATCATCGAATTTGCGTACCTCGCCGTTCGTATCGAGCGGGTACCATTCGTCCGGGTCGGTATCGCGACGTACGTAGAAACCCAACGCTTCCGTCAGCGTCGCGAAGCGGCCGTTGTGAAAATACGGCGCGGTGACGGCGATGTTGCGGAGCGTCGGTACCTTGAATGTGCCGCACAGTTCGCGCGCGGTCGCGAGATCGTCGCGAAAAGGTCCGCACAGGCCGAGATCGAAATACGTCGGGTCGTCGTTTGCCGGAATCGCGGCGTTGCGTGGCACGCCGAGATTGTCGTAGCTGAAATCGGTGAAGAGCGGCGCCGCGCCGTCCGGTCCGCGTCCGCTCGGATGGCACGCGGCGCAATTGCCCTTCAACGGATCGTTGAAGAGCGCCAAGCCGCGCATCTCGACGTCGCTGAGGCGTGCTTTGCCGGCGAGGAAGTAGTCGTACTTGCTGTCGAACGGAGCGAAGTCGGGATCTTCCGTTTCGTAGCGTTGCAGCGCGAACATCGCGCGATCGAACGCGACCTCGGGTTGATCGAAGACGTCGGCGCCGAATACGCGTTTGAATTCGTTGGCGTATGTCGCGACGCTCAACTTCGTCGCGACGTCGGCAACCGATGGATTGGCCATTTCGTGCTCGGCGAGGAACGGTCGACGCGCCTGCTCGGCGAGCGTCGGCGCACGGCCGTCGCGGTCGAAGCCGCCAATCGGAGCGCCGTCGTTGTTGAACGAGAACGTCGGCGTCAGGTTCGTGTAGCGGAGCGACGGCGCGTTGCGAAATCCCTGGATGTCGAGATCGACGCCGCCGGTCGGCACCGGTTCGTTGATCGCCGAGGCAAGCGCATGCTCGGGATCGTGGCAGGTGGCGCATGCGATCCGACCGCTCGCCGACAACGACGAATCGGCGAAGATCTTTTCGCCGAGTTGAGCGGCGGACGATAGCGTCGACTGGGCGGGTTGTGCACCGCCGGCACCAGAGCTGCCGCTGCAACCGGCGAGGGCAGCGAGTCCTGCGGCGATCGCGACGCAAGCGTCGACGAAGGAGTGGCGAATTCGCTGCTCGATGCGCATTGTCGGTTGGGCCCCGGAAGACATATAAATAGAAATGATAATAATTATCAATATCGACTGAAAGAGGGCTCAATGGCCGTAGCGCAGCGCGTCCGACCTTTGCTGGGCACGTTGGTGTCGGTCCGCTGCCACGCCGACGACGTGCAAGTTGCGAGGAATGGCCTCGAGGCGGCGTTCGCGGCGATCGGTCGCGTCGATCGTTTGATGCATCCTTCCCGCGCCGGATCGGAACTGTCAGCCCTCCGGCGACACGTCGCCGGTTCATTCCATGTCGACCCTTGGACGTGGGCAGTGCTCCAAGCGGCCGCGGAACTGCACGTCGAGTCGAACCAGCTCTTCGATCCGTGTCTCGCCGTCTGCCCAGGAAGCTTGGCTGACCTTCGCTTCGTCGAGCCCAATCGCATCGAAACAGCGCGCCCGGTCGCAATCGACCTCGGTGGCATCGCGAAGGGATTTGCCGTCGACCGGGCGGTCGATGCGCTGCGCCACAACGGCTGCTCCGCGGGCGAGGTCAATGCAGGTGGGGATCTGCGTGTGTTCGGAACAGAGTCGAGCGACCTGTGGATCCGCGTGAACGGCCGGTATCGATCGCTTCGATTGCGCGACGCGGCGTGCGCAGTCAGCGATGTGGCCGCTAGCGAGCGTCCACCCGAACACCTCGGTTATCGCCGCCACGACAGGTCGGTTACGGTCCTCGACATCGCCGGTCCGGCGGTGATCGTCGCGCCGACCGCCATGTGGGCGGACGGGCTCGCGACGTATGCGGTGGTGTGCCGATCGCCCGCGGAGCACGCGCGCCTTCGCGCCGTTCTAGCGCTGCACGACGCGCGGCGCATCGATGTCGGTTGAGTCGCTGGCAAAAAAAGCCCGGCGGGAGGGCCGGGCTAATCGGTTAGGAGTCACACATACCAGAATGGTCGGCCATGGGGAGGGCTGGCCATTCGCGTCGCCGCCAGGGGTCGTTTGGGGGAGACAACGACGGCGACGATCGAAGTAAAGCCGAAAATCGGCGAACCGCCAGTGAACTGGTTCCAGTTTCGAAGACGCGGCCGTAGGCCGGCGCGAATTTGCCGTCCGCATTCGTCTCGGGGTCGGGGACACGGACGCCCAATTGAGCGCGCGACAGTGTCGCGTCGTCAGCGAACCCCACGGGAACAGAAAGGGCGCCAGATCGAGGACTGGCCGGACATCGTCCGGCACCCCGACGCGACCGAGCCGCTGTCGGGACCACCATCGCGGCTCGTCGCCGATCGGGTCGTAGTCGGACGGCGGGAAATCTGCAGTCCGCGACGGATCGATGCTGTAGTATGGGCGCTCGTATTCGGCGGACCGGCACGAATCGCGATTCCTGACGCACTCTGACAATCGATGATCGTCGACGCACAAGGCAGACGTTTTCGTAACCTGCGAGTGAGCCTTACTGCAGCGTGCAACTACGCCTGCGAATACTGCGTGCCGAACGGCAAGCGCCTGATCGCGGCCGAAGACGAGTTGTCCGCCGACCGCATGATCCGCGCGGTCGAATTGTTGGTCGCCGCAGCGGGAATCGAAAAGGTGCGGATCACCGGCGGCGAGCCCTTGGTGTCGCCGAAGTTCGACGCTTTTTTGCCGGCCGTGATGCGGCAACCGCTCGGCGATGTGTCGATCACGACGAATGGCCAACTGCTCGAGCGCAAGGCGGACCTGATCATCGAGTCGGGCATCCGGCGTCTGAACGTCAGCCTCGACACCTTGAATCCGCTAGCGTTCTCGAAGATCGCTCGCGGCGGCGACCTCGCGACGGTGCTGCGCGGCGTCGAACGCATGCTGGCGGCGGGGTTGAAGATCAAAATCAACATGGTGCCGATGCGGCACGCCAACCTCGATCAAGTGATTCCACTTCTCGAATTCAGTCTCGAGCGCGGGATCGAGTTGCGCTACATCGAACTGATGAACATGGGGCACCTCAAACACAGTCCCGATTATCAGCGCCGATTCGTCGGTCAGGCGGAACTGCTGTCGATGATCAGCGAGCGCTACTCGTTCGCGCGGACGGACGCCTCGTACGACTCGACGTCGATCCGCTACGAGATTCCGGACGTGGGTACGTTCGGCATCATCGCAAACGAGTCGGAGCCGTTCTGCAGCGCGTGCACGCGGCTACGATTGTCGTCGAACGGCTTCCTGTACGGTTGCCTGTCGAACGCGCGTCGGCACTTCGTCGGCGATCTGCTCGACAAGCCAGATCACGTCGCGCTGCCGCAGTTGCAAGGCCTGTTGGTGCGCGCACTCGGCGACAAGCAAAGCACGACGTTTCGCGGCGAAGTCACCGTGATGAAGTTCATCGGCGGTTGAGGGCCAGGCCGGCTTCGCGGCCGCCACTATACTTGCCTCGTCAGCATCCATTTCGGAAGCAATGCGAATGCGGAAGGTCTTCATTGCCGGACTCTGTTTGATCGGCGGATGTACGCTCGACCGCATCGAACAGGACTCGAGGCAGTATCTCGGAGTGGCGCGGCTGTCGGACGAGTACAGCGTCGAGCGCAGCACGCGGTGGCGGCTCGACGATCCGGGTCGGCTCGAGATGGACGCCACCTACGATCCGAGCGATCCGCGCCAGCTGCGCCTGTTGCGCGCTGCCTACGAAGGAGTGATCCGCGTGTATCCGATGACCTCGCTCGCGCAGGTTCCCGGGTACGTCGGCGCGCAACGGCTCGCGGACGAGCCGGTCGCATTGTTGCTTCACGTCGACATTCCGGCCGACAGAGGGCGGCTGGATCGATTCCCGGTCGCGCTCGTCGATCTTCGTACCGGCGCCGTCATCGATCGTGCCACCTTGACCGTACGTGCGCCTTGGTGGGGCAGCGCCGACGATGCGTCGGCGGTGGCGCAACTCTTCAGTGACTACGCCTCGCAACTGCGGCCGAGCCAGTGACGGTGTGAGCGATCCAGACTCGCTGTTCGCGCAACTCGAAGCCGATCGCGATCGACGGTTGCCGCCGGTTGCACGTTGGAATCCGCCGCGCTCCGGACCGAGCGGCATGCGCATCGCGACAGACGGCAGTTGGTTTTATCGCGAGTCCAGAATCCAGCGACCGGAAATGGTAAAGCTGTTCTCGACGGTGCTGCGGCGCGACGACGACGAGTTCGTGCTCGTGACGCCCGTCGAGCGATTGTCGATCGTCGTGGACGACGTGCCGTTCGTCGCGGTCGACGTCGAAGCACTCGGCAGCGGAACCGAGCAACGCCTTGCGTTTTTGACGAACGTCGGCGACGTCGTCGAGGCGAGCGCGGGGCGGCCGATCAGCCTCCGCGGCGAAGGGGCCTCATTGCGCCCTTATGTACTCGTTAGAGACGGGCTCGAGGCACTGATCGCGCGGCCGGCATACTACCGGCTCGCGGACCTCACTTGTCTGGGGCCGTCCGGATCGATCGGCGTGTGGAGCGGCGGCACCTTCTTCCCTCTCGAACGCGCCGGTTGAATCACATGTTCGGGTAGTTCGGTCCGCCGGTGCCTTCCGGGACGACCCAGGTGATGTTCTGCGCGGGATCCTTGATGTCGCACGTCTTGCAATGGACGCAGTTCTGCGCGTTGATCTGGAAGCGCGGCGACCCGTTCTCGCGGACTACTTCGTAGACGCCGGCAGGGCAATACCGTTGGGCCGGCTCGTCGTAGTCCGGCAAGTTGCGGGCGATCGGAACCGTCGGATCGGTCAGCACCAGATGGCACGGCTGATCTTCGTCATGGTTCGTGTTCGATAGGAACACCGATGACAGCTTGTCGAACGAGAGCACGTTGTCCGGCTTCGGATAATCGATCTTCGGCGCTTCGGATGCCTTCGCGAGCGTCGCGTAGTCGGGCGTCGGATCCGACAACGTGAACGGCGCGTTGCCGCGCAAAAACGTTTGATCTATCCACGTGAACGCGCTGCCGAAGAACGTGCCGAACTTGTGAATCGCCGGCGCCGCATTGCGCGCCACGCGCAACTCTTCGTGCAACCAGGAGTGCTCGAACTTCTCGACGAACCCGCGGAGTTCTTCTCGGCCGTTCGAGCCGCCGGCGAGCGCCTCGAACACGGCGTCGGCCGCGAGCATGCCCGACTTCATCGCGGTGTGGCTGCCCTTGATCTTCAGCATGTTGAGGAAGCCCGCGTCGTCGCCGACGAGCAGGCCGCCCGGCACGACCAGTTTCGGCAATGCCGGTAGTCCGCCTTTGACGATCGCGCGTGCGCCGTACGAGACGCGTTTGCCGCCGAGCAACTGGCTCGCGATCTTCGGATGGTGTTTGAAGCGCTGGAACTCGTCGAACGGACTGACGTGCGGGTTGCGGTAGCCGAGATCGATGATCAATCCGACGACCGCTTGGGTGTTTTCGAGGTGATACAAAAACCCGCCGGAAAAGCCTCCCGGCAGATGATTGAGGGGCCAACCGATCGCGTGAACGACCTTGCCCGGAATGTGCTTGTCCGGATCGAGGTCCCACAACTCCTTCAGGCCGATCGCGTAATGTTGCGTCGCCGATTCGGTGTCGAGCGAGAAGCGCTTGATGATTTGTTTGCCGAGGTTGCCGCGGCAGCCTTCGGCGAAGATCGTGTATTTGCCGATGAGCTCGTAGCCCGGTTGATACGTCGGCTTGTGCGAGCCGTCGTGCGCGATGCCCATGTCGCCGGTCGCGACACCGCGGATGCTGCCGTCGTCGTTGTACAGAACCTCGGCGCCGGCAAAGCCGGGAAACACGTTAACACCGAGGGCTTCCGCTTGTTGTCCGAGCCACCGGACCAAATTGCCTAGGCTCAGCGCGTAGTTGCCGTGGTTGTGCGTGGCGGCCGGCACCAACCAACTCGGTACCTTGATTCCGTTCGTGTCGTTGACGAAGTAGTAGACGTCATCGTGGGTGACGGGCGTATTGAGTGGCGCGCCGCGCTCCTTCCAGTCGGGGAACAATTCGTTCAGTGCGCGGGGCTCGAACACGGCGCCGGACAGTATGTGCGCGCCGATCTCCGAACCCTTCTCGATCACGCACACGCTGATCTCGTGACCTTCCTTTTGCGATCGCTGCATGAGTCGACAAGCAGCAGCGAGCCCGGCCGGCCCGCCGCCGACGACGACGGCGTCGAATTCCATGGATTCGCGAGCCAAGGACGGTCTCCTCGTTTGAGTGCGGTCAATGAATTTGCGTGCAGGCGCGCGATTATAGAGAACGCGTCGATCGAACTCTAACCGTTGTGAACCGTGGTTCCGCGCGACGGCGGTCGCCTTGACCTGGTCCGGAGGCACGAGGAGAATACGGCGCCCTCGGACCTCCCGGTCCGATTCCGCACAACCCCGCGAACAATCCGCTGCCAGCCGAGGATCTGATGAAGGTACTGGTTCCGATCAAGCGCGTCGTCGACGCGAACGTGAAGGTGCGCGTCAAGCCGGACAAGACCGGCATCGACCTCACCAATGTGAAGATGGCCGTGAATCCGTTCTGTGAAATTGCAGTGGAGGAAGCGGTTCGACTGAAGGAAGCGGGCGTCGCGACCGAAATCGTGGCAGTGTCGGTCGGTGCGGCGAACAGCCAAGAACAACTCCGCACCTGCCTCGCGCTCGGCGCGGACCGCGCAATCCTGGTGCAGACCGACACCGAAGTTCAGCCGCTCGGGATCGCGAAAATCCTCAAAGCAATTTACGACAAGGAAAAGCCGCAGATCGTGTTGTTCGGCAAACAGAGCATCGACGGCGACAACAGCCAAACGGGTCAAATGTTCGCCGCGCTCGCCGGACTCGGCCAAGGCACGTTCGCCTCGAAGGTGACAGTCGCCGACGGCAAGCTGACGGTGACGCGTGAAGTCGACGGCGGTCTGCAAACCGTCGCGATGAAGTTGCCGGCGGTCGTCACGACCGACCTACGGCTGAACGAACCGCGTTATGCGTCGTTGCCGAACATCATGAAGGCAAAGAAAAAGCCGTTCGAAACGATCACGCCGGCGAGTCTCGGCGTCGACGTGACGCCGACGTTCAGCGTGTTGTCGGTCGAGCCGCCGCCGCCGCGCAAAGCGGGCATCAAGGTGAAGACCGTCGAAGAGTTGGTCGACAAGCTGCGCAACGAAGCAAAGGTGATTTCATGAGCATTCTCGTCGTTGCCGAACACGACAACGCAGCGCTGAAGCCCGTCACGCTGAACGTACTCGCCGCTGCGAAGGCGATCGGCGGGGAGGTCGACGTGCTGGTGGCCGGCGCCAACTGCAAGGCGGTCGCCGACAAAGCCGCGGCGATCGGAGGCGTGCGAAAGGTGCTGCTCGCCGACAACGCTGCATACGGACACCAGCTCGCCGAGAATGTCGCCGCGCTCGTTGCCGATCTCGGCGCGCAATACACGCACGTGCTGACGGGCCACACCACGGCCGGCAAGAACTTCCTGCCGCGCGTCGCGGCGTTACTCAACGTGGCGCAGATCTCCGACATCATTGCCGTCGTCGCGACGGATACGTTCAAGCGGCCGATCTACGCCGGCAACGGCATCGCGACGATCAAGTCGAACGACAAGATCAAGGTTTTATCGGTCCGCGGTACCGCGTTCGACCCCGTGCCCGCGACCGGCGGCTCGGCGGCCGTTGAACCGGTGGCGAAGGCGACCGACACGGGGCTTTCGAGCTTCGTCGACGAACAGCTCGTCAAGAGCGAACGCCCGGAACTGACCGCGGCGAAGGTGGTCATCTCCGGCGGACGCGGGATGCAGAACGGCGAGAATTTCAAGCTGCTCGACGGCATAGCCGACAAACTCGGCGCGGCGGTCGGAGCTTCCCGCGCCGCCGTCGACGCCGGCTTCGTGCCAAACGACATGCAGGTCGGTCAGACGGGCAAGATCGTTGCGCCGGACCTCTACATCGCGGTCGGCATTTCCGGTGCGATCCAACACCTCGCGGGTATGAAGGACAGTAAAGTGATCGTGGCGATCAACAAGGACGAAGACGCGCCGATCTTCCAGGTGGCGGACTATGGCCTCGTCGCCGATCTGTTTCAGGCGGTGCCGGCGCTCGAGAAGCTACTCTGACGGTCCCGCGAAGGGGAGACGGACAGGCCCGCCGACGCGGGCCTCTTCGTCTCAACGCCGCGGTATCCGTTTGGCCGTATACCAGGTCACCGGGCGTGCGTGGTTGTGCACTTCGTCGGCGACGTCGAGGATTAGCGCGAACAAGGCCATTCGCAGCAACACGCCGTTGTCGGTCTGCCGGAAGATGGCGAGGTTCGGATTGTGATCGAGATCTGCATCGAGTTCGTTCGCCTGCGCGCGCGAGTCGCGCGGCAACGGGTGCATGATCACGGTGTTGGGCTCGCAGTTCTCCGTATACACGGTCTGATTGAGCCTAAAGAGGCCGCGATATCGGTCGGCTTCCGCCTGACTCGGAAAGCGTTCTTCCTGAGTCCGCGTGACGTAGAGGATATCGACGTGGTGGATACCTTCCGCGAGTTCGTGCATCAGCGCGACTTCATGTCCGCGCGCGCGCAACCCCTCGACGATCTCGTCGGGAGCTTCCAGACCGGGCGGTGACACCAGGTTGAACTGGATACGGTCGAATTTGCCGAGCAACTTGCATAGCGAATGCACCGCGCGGCCGTAACGAAGGTCGCCGATCATCGCAATGCGCAAGCGATCGATACCGCGTCCGCGCGCCGCCATCTCCTTGCGGATCGTGTAGAGGTCGAGCAGCGCTTGGCTGGGATGTTCGTTCGGACCGTCGCCGCCGTTGATGACCGGTACCCGACTCGCCGATGCGAATTCCGCCACCGATCCGGCTTCGGGATGTCGCATCACGATGATGTCGCTGTATCCCGACAGCACTCGTGCGGTGTCGAACAGCGACTCGCCCTTCGCGAGGGACGAAGCCTTGACCTCCGTGGTTTCGCGGACGTCGCCGCCGAGCAGATTGAACGCGCAACCGAACGAGATACGCGTTCGCGTACTCGGTTCGAAGAACATGTTCCCCAGGATCGCTCCCTCGAGCACCCGCGTGATGCGCTTGCGCTGCGCGTATGGCTCCATCTCGTCGGAGATTCGGAAGACTTGATCGATGCCTTCGCGGTCGAACTGGTCCACCGACAAGACGTGACGACCGACGAAGTCCACCGCGGCTTCCTGCGAAAAAATCTGCCGAACGGTAAAGAAGAAGGGGGGAGTTCACAAGACCCGGCACGCGAGGGCCGGTCGCCGATTACGCGTCGAAATGTGCGATACAGCCGAGCTGTTCCCACACGCGCAGCAGCGCGTCGAACTCGCGACGATGTTCTTCGTCGGCGAGCCATTCGATGAAACGGGCGCGGTCTATGGGACTCACGTCGTGTGCACGCAGCCGAACGATCCATTGGATCGCTTCGTCGCGGTCGTCCGATTCAGTCACTGTTTGCGTCGTCGCCGTTACTTCGCGCATCTGCATCCATCGTCCGAATGCCGAGACGCTTCAAGTATGACGATTTCGGTGGGGCTCCCCTCAGCGCAACCGGTGATTTCGTCGCGTCAGAGACTCAGCTTGTCGCGCAGGTGCCTGAGCGCGCGCGCGATGTACTTCTCGACCATACTGGTCGAGACACCCATCTGGGCAGCGATTTCGGGGTACGACATGTCGCGGCCGCGATGCAGGACGAAGGCCTGGCGGCAGTCCGCCGGAAGATCCGTGAGCGCGGTCCGGATGAGATCCATCGATTGCTCGGCGGCGACCGAACGCTCCGCGGACGGCAATCCTTCCTGGACTGCCGCTCGCTCCTCGCGACACACGCGCTGCTCGAGGGCATGGCGGCGGACCCGATCGACGGCGAGGTTCGAGGCCATCTGATACAGGTACGCCTTCGGGTTCGCCAGCTGCTCCGGATGTTCCAAGCGGTGCATGCGCAGCCACGCCTCCTGGGCCACCTCGGCGGCGTCTTCTCGATCTTTGAAGCGCGATGTCAGGTATTTCAGCAGGGGCGCAGAGTGTTCCTGGAAGAGGTCCAACAGAAACTCGGGCGGGTTTTGCTTTAGCAAGTGTGCGGTGCGTTGCAGAGCCCGCGTGATCATACCATCTAGAAGTCGGACGAGCCGACAGGCTCGGCGTCGGTGTCGGACATCCGGAGTGTGCGTGATCGATGTCACGAATTCGTCACGCCGGCGACGAATCAGGACGCCGTCGTAGGACCGTACGGTGGGCGCTGCTATGATCTCGGCGCTTTCGTGCGGGATGCACGACCGCTAACCGGCATTCGTATGAGTCAAGTCCTCGAACCCGACAACCAAACGCGGCCGATGCTGCTGCCGTTTGCGTTCGCCAGGCGCTTCGGCGTCGCGATCACGACCACCGACGGCGCCGTGCCGATCGACGTGGCGTACCGGAAACAACCCGACTTGAAGGTGCTGGCGGAACTGCGCCGGTTCGCGGCGGCGCCGATTGCGTTGCGCCACGTCTCCGACGAGGAATTCGAATCGATCCTGTCGGTCGCGTACTCGCGCGACTCGTCCGAGGCCCGGCAGATGGTCGAGGACATGGGCGACGAGCTCGATCTCGCGAGCTTGGCCGATTCGGTTCCCGAGACCGAAGACCTGCTCGATCAAGAAGACGACGCGCCGATCATCCGGCTGATCAACGCGTTGTTGGCCGAGGCGATTCGCGAGAACGCATCCGACATTCACATCGAGACGTTCGAGAAGCAACTCGTCGTTCGCTTCCGGGTCGACGGCGTGATGCGCGAGATTGTTCAACCGAAGCGCGCCCTGGCGCCGCTGTTGGTGTCGCGCATCAAGGTCATGGCGAAGCTCGACATCGCCGAGAAGCGCGTGCCGCAGGACGGGCGCATTTCGCTTCGAATCGGCGGGCGCGAGGTGGACGTGCGGGTGTCGACGCTGCCGGCCAGCAACGGCGAACGAGTAGTTCTTCGTTTGCTCGACAAACAGGCGGGCCGACTGAACCTCAATAAGCTCGGCATGTCCGAGAAGACGTTGCAACGCTTGCGCGAGGTCGTGCACAAGCCGCACGGCATCTTTCTCGTGACCGGACCGACCGGCGAGGGCAAGACGACCACGTTGTATTCGAGCATCGCCGAACTCGACAGCGCGACGATCAACATCCTCACCGTCGAGGATCCGATCGAATACAACTTGCCCGGTATCGGTCAGACGCAGGTGAACAACAAGGCCGACATGACGTTCGCCCGCGGCCTGCGCGCGATCCTGCGGCAGGACCCCGACGTCGTGATGGTCGGCGAAATACGCGATTTGGAGACGGCCCAGATCGCCGTGCAAGCGAGTCTGACGGGTCACCTCGTGATGTCGACGTTGCACACGAACACCGCGGTCGGCGCGGTTACGCGCCTGATCGACCAGGGCGTCGAACCGTTCCTGCTGGCGACGAGCTTGATCGGCGTGCTTGCGCAACGGCTCGTGCGGGTGTTGTGCACGGACTGCCGCGAACAAGTCCGCGCCGACAGTTTCGAGTGTCAGTTTCTCGGAATCGATTACGCTCGCGCGCCGACCATTTTCCGGGGTGTCGGCTGCGAGGCGTGCGGCCACAGCGGGTTTCGCGGTCGCACCGGAATCTACGAGCTCATCGTCATCGACGACGAATTGCGAGAACGCATCCACGACCGCGCATCGGAACAGGAATTGACGCGCATCGTCAGGCGCACGTGTCCGGGCATCCGTGAAGACGGCCGTGACAAGGTTCTCAGCGGTGTGACGACGGTCCAGGAAGTTCTGCGCGTCACGCTGGAAGACTAGCGGGCATGGCGGCGTACGAGTACATCGCGCTCGATGCGGGTGGCCGCCAGCGGAAAGGTGTGATCGAGGCCGACAGCGGTCGGCAGATTCGCCAGATTTTGCGCGATCAAGGCCTGGTGCCGTTGTCCGTCGACGCGACAGCGGATCGAGGTCCGGCCCCAACGGGCGTGCGATGGCGCTGGCAGCGCGGCATGTCCGCGCTCGACTTGGCGCTCTTCACCCGGCAGATGTCGACGTTGCTGGCCGCGTCGTTGCCGGTCGAAGAGGCGCTGCGCGCGGTCGCGCAGCAGACCGAGAAGCGACACATCAGCGCGCTGGTCATGGGCATTCGCAGCCGCGTGCTCGAGGGCCACTCGCTCGCGTCGAGCATGGGGGAGTTTCCGAACGCGTTCTCGCAGTTGTA